>Ga0181591_10000185_pt1 | contig 43792 bp, 16 predicted proteins | sample 071ome_33_FD_133757 | JGI IMG/M metagenome (GOLD analysis project Ga0181591, IMG submission 133757) | Coastal salt marsh microbial communities from the Groves Creek Marsh, Skidaway Island, Georgia - 071412AT metaG (megahit assembly) | ecosystem: Environmental > Aquatic > Marine > Intertidal...
AACGTTAGGGTGATGTAGTTGATAGTACGAGTTGGTTTGATATAAATTTCAGCATAGAGTTCGCCTCTATCTACCGAATCATCAGAGTTGTTCTCGGAATCACACTTAACAAGGAAGTCTTGAACGCCTCTTCTTGCCTGGATGTTTCTGAGGAATGGTTCTACAGCGTTGGTGAAGTTTGCTCTAGAGGTTGAATCATTAAATTCAAAGAGTAGGGACTTAGCAGTCTGTGAAATAATTCTCTCACAAAGGAGGAACAAACGACGAACGTTAATTCTATCGAACGCTGAAGCATAACCGAGAGCGGTCTTATCACCGAATAGGACGATGCCAGAACCAGGGAATGCAACGATGGGGTTGACTCTCTCAACATAAAGTTGATCTCTCTGTGCCTTGTTAGGCGAGTATGCTAGTTTGATAGCATTTCTTAGTACGCCTCTCTGGAGACCAGCGGGGGAATACCAATCTGCTTCTTCAACAGAAGTTGATAGGCAGAGACCTGCCATGTCAGCAGAGCAAGGGATATAACGATAAACGTCATTATAACGGTCGTAAATATACTTATAACCAGAATCTAGTGCTGCATAAGATGTTGAAGGAATCTTACGGAAATACTTAACCAAATTCTCAGTGATCACGTCAGAATCTTCGACACCGATGATGTCGTTTCTGAGAGGCGAGAAGAATGACATGCAATCTTTTCTTGTCTCAAGGATGGTGATGATTGCATTTGCCTTAGCAAGTGCATCAGTTGTGTTTGCACCCATAGGACCAGGAAGGATGAAATCAACATCCTGAGTCTCTGGGTCTGAGATTAGATTGATTGCCGAAGTATACTCACCAGTTGTAGGTGCGTAGTTGTCAACACCAGCGGTTGCAGATTCACCACCAAGGATGTACTGCATGGTAGGACCATTCTTAGAACCTACAAGGTAAGTACCGCTAACAGGATCGGTAACACCATCGGTCATGCCGCTACCAGCACGAATAACGTTGAAGTTCTTATTCGCTGCTACAACACCCCAATTGCCATCAGAAGCAGTTGCGGTTGCTGCCATTACGTTGGTGTCATCTAGATCACCAGCATAGATATAGTTTGAACCGAACTTGAGTGAGTTAACGATATGGTTAACTTCGCCGTTGGTGGTCTTAGCATCGGTTGCCTTGGAAAGACCGATGTGTCTCTCAAGGATAGTACCAGGAGTGCCAGTGATCTTACCTTCGGTGTCAACAACTAGGAGGTGAAGTTCATCTCTGAATGCACCCTTAGAAAGACCAAACTGTGAAGTGCCAGGACGGGGAGCAACGCTGACCCACTTAAGACCAGTGTAAACTTCTCTGGTTTGATACTCATTTGATTCTGAGTCAATAGCAACTGCGTTAGAGTTGGTATCAGTCAGAGAATCTGAAGCAGCAAACTCAATTGAACCTTTGTCGAGAAGGATTCTTAGTTCTCTAGTGATACCGCCAGTTGCGATTGTACCAGATGCACCAGAAGATGCCTGAGCAACTGCATCAGCTGCAGCAGCGATACCAGTGTATCCAGTGTCAAAAGAAACATCGAGGATAGATTTGGTAGCATCCCAACCAAGAACTGTTGCTGCTTGTGAATCAACAGTAGCAGCACCAGGAACGAAAGTACCAACAACAGAGGTTAGTTTTAGTTTTACTCTATAGGAGTAAACTTTACCAGCAGCACCAGATGCTGCAGTGACTGCCTCGTCAGCAACGAATTCCCACTCATTACCTGAAGAAGGTGCAGGAAGAACTGCTAGTTGGTCAGGACCTGCGTCGGTAGCATAGATTCTAACGCCATTTAGAAGGGTGCCAGGAGTCTTACCTGCCCAATTCCAAGTGTTTGAACCAGACTCGAAGTTGTTCTCGTAGTCATCTGAGTTTTTGATCTTAACAGCAGTGCCGTTAGAAACTGAGTTCTTGAGAGTGGTTGAATCGGTTCTAATAACCTTAACTGTACCACCATATAGAAGGTACTGTGCCGCAGAGAACCAGTATTCAAAGTTTGAGTTGTTAGGAGCACCGAAGACAGACTCAAGTTGTCTCTCGGAACTGATTACACGAACTTCACTTACAGGACCTTGTGAGAAGGGACCTGCGACTGCAGCATATGCGGGAATCGCCTGAGTTGATCCTGTGCTGCGATCAATTTCTCTTACTAGTACCCCTGGGGAGTATTGACTTAATGCCATGTCTTGTTCTCCTGAAAATCATAGGCGTATTGCTAGAAATATTTATAAAAAATCGTTCTTCAGAAGTAATATTTATGCATGAACAATGCATGAACACTAGGGTTTTGACCGTTTATCAGTGATTCGTTTTATTGTACACTCTTTACATTCATAAGCGTATGATGATGCTAAAGAAGGTTTAGATCTTCTCATAATGTAGAAATCTTCAAGCAAATTTTTATGCTCGCCGCAAGACCTACATCTCCTTTCAACGAATAATAAATTATCTAAACTAATCTGTGAATCTAAGTCCATCAACCATAGTCCCACATAAATGACCTATCACCATATTCATCAACGTGCCACCTATCTCCATCACCATCCACAAATGATTCATCTTCAAATCCATCACTAATAAATCCAAAGGGTGCCATGTCTGCTTCAATTGCTTCCCTTTGATCTTCAAAAATTCTTGCTCTGACATCACTATCAGTCATCTCTCTAAAGTATGGTTGCATTGCCAACCAAGAAAAGATAACCAAAGACATAGCAAGGTCGTCATTACAACCTTCTTCTGCTTCAAACGAGTTGCCCTTTTGGATAAAGGTGGTTAACTCACTAATAATGTCATAGTCTTTTATAATTAATTTATCTTCCTCAATCAATGCCTTGAGGTTAGAGCACCCAACCTTCTTAACAGTAGAAGTCATTCTCACACCAAGAGATGCCTTCTTACCACTGAATCCAGATCCAACAATCTGCCCAGCACGTCCACGCATGGAACACATCAGAAGGTTTTCATATTCCAAGTCATACTGTAGAATATCTGCAACCTGAGCACCAATGTCATTAACCTCAATAAGTATGTAAGCACCATTGTAATTCCTTGCCACATCGTGTATGATGTTAGGAAGCAGAATGGGTTTGATGTCATTGTTCCTATATTTTGCAACCAGTCGATATGGCAACTGACTAATATCCATTACAACAAATGCTGAATAATCTTGACTGGTCCCTCGCGATGTATCCACACACATGATATACTGGTGATCCTTCTCTGCTCTTTCGTAGACATCAAGTCCAGCGTTAGATGCGATAGGATCTTCATACACAAGGTTTCTTAACTTTGCTGGGTTGATTAGAGTATCAACCGAACCCAAGAACTCACATTCAAATTCTTGCGTAAACTGTCTTTGAGACGTGTTAGCAATAGTTTGTTCTTTCCATTTTGCATCTCTACCAGGAACTGCCGACCAATGAACCTCAGTAGGAATATAACTATTCTTCTTTCTCTCAGCATCATGCCAAAGTTTATAAAACATGTTCATTCCATTTGGCGTGGAAATGATAATCACCTTGGTGTTTTTACCAGACGAAATGGTAGGATACACCGACGAGAAGAACTGCTCTGCAATATTGTTTGGGATGAACGCGAATTCGTCCAAGAAAATAATATTAAATGAATTACCTCGGACTGCACTGGATGAGGTAGATGCTGCTACAATTTTTGATCCATTCTCAAGTTCTAGACTACCTTTGTTCCATGACACAATACCTTGCTGCATCCATGTCGGTAGATTTTCATAAGAAAGTTGTAGTCTGGAAAGAAGTTCTCTCGCAGTCTCTGCTTTGTTTGCTAGGATTGCAATCCTGACATTATCGTTAAAGATAGCATAATGCAACAGATAAGAAACCACCGTAGTGGACTTACCTGTTTGTCTTGGTAGTTTTGCAATGTTGAATCGATTATTATGAAACCTATCAATCAGGTCTTCCTGAAAATCGTACATATCAAAAGGCACAAGACCTTCATCCAGAGAGACAATTTTAATGTGCTCTCTTGCAAAATGGATGGGGTCTTGTGAACACTTGATAAATTCTTCAACTTGTTCTTGTGTGAACTCTTGGGAAACGTTTGCCTTTTTAAGGTTAGGGTTTCCCAAATAAATATTGTCAGCTTTCATCCTGTAAAAGGTTTTGCTCTTCGTAAGTCTTCAACTTATTTAGCAATTCGTGATATTGGTCCCAGAGATATTCAGAACCAGTCTGATCTGCATAGTAAGCAACTGCCCTTCTCAGGCGAGCAATGTCAGTCTTGTTGAGGTGGTACATCGGTTGGAAAGTCCTTATCGAGTTGAGAGAGACGCTTTGCCCATGTTATCCCAGAATCAGAACCTCTGCAAGGGTTTATGCATCTATGATCACCTAGTTTGTTGCAAACCAAACCTGCCAAGTCGTGCGGATCTCCCAATGCTCCCGTTCCTGACCAGTAGTGCTGTCCGTTTAACCAGAGAGCACCACATTTTTCGCACTCTTTTCTATCCATCGATAGGTCAGAGAACTTTGAATCGGGGTCCATAGTGGATTAATGCGAAGTGCATATTTATTATATAGGCGCAGGACGGTTCGTCAAGCTACAAAATAATAAGTTAGCAATTCCAAGCTCTTAGTGCTTTGTTGATTCTGCTATCGGGATCGTTAGCAGTTCTGGCAGAAGTTAATCTCTTTTTCATGCCTCCCATTCTAGCGCAGAAGGATGACCGTCTGGAATTTCCAACCTTCTTTGAAGGTGCTTTAAGGTCAGATCCTGGATTTTCTCTTTCGTAAGATTTTCTTCCTTTCTCATTAAGTCCCCCGCTGGAGGACTGTCCTTCCTTTCTAGTCCAGGCTGCTCCTTCATTAATAAACTCTGCAAACGACGGAATGTACGAATTATTCAGTTTTTTCTGCTGTTTCTCGTATGCTCTGTGTGCTTTGTTTCTTGCATATTCAGCATCATAAGGACTCTTGCCTGCCTTAGTGGCAGCGGCATGAGCATCATCACCTGCTTTCTTTTTAGCGGAAGCATGATCAGTTGCGGCACTTGCCTTCTCTGCGTTAGTGATCTTTTCAGATGCACCAACTCTTTGAGCAATGCCACCACGCTTTGCTCTCTTTGCCTTACCTGTTGCTACGTTTTCGCTGATCATAGAATCAACCAGATACTTGGACTTCATCGATATACAGAGTCATACCATTGCTGGTATCACCCTTTGCCTGAATCTTGATGCTATTAGAACCAGTAGCAGATCCAGTAAAAGCAGCACTAGAAGACTGATCGGAGTCAATGGTGATAGTTGTATCGCTGACGGCAGTAATTTCTACATGAGATACATTGTATGCAGCAACTGCAGAACCAGTGATTGTGATATAATCTCCAACTGCAAAATTGTGAGCAGGTATTCTACCATCCTCACCAACTGTCAGTACACAAGGACTTGCAGCACTAGCAGAACGAATATTAATTCTTTTGGGTTTGGCAAGTTGAAACAACTCAGCACCATTTACAGCAGTGTGAATTGTAAGCGCATCAGTTGATACATCAGGAGCACCACCCCATGAAAAATGGTTGCTGTGAGTATCAGCATTGATCATACGATAAATTCCAGTCTTCACAATATGACCAGCGGTTGTTTGTGCTGTATCTGAATTATCGGTAAGGATTCCCAGACTTTGTACTGGTGTTACTACGTTGGATGCCATTTTAATTTCGTCCAGTTTCTTCTCTATTTATTACCTTTTGTGTTTTGCTTGAGGAGTTTTTGAAGTTCTGCAGTCGATCCAACAAACATAGTGTTATTAACTGTGGTAGGACCAGATTTAGGTTGCTCATCGAGATCTTTCATTTTTTTCTGAAGGTCGATTAATTTATCTGCAACGTCAGCAGTGTTTTTGATTAGTTGTCCTGCAACTTCGTATGCTCTAGGATGGTCAGAACTCCTTGCAACCTCTAGGATTCCATCGATTGCTTCCTGACCTTTCATGACTAGAGAGTGCAGCTGCGCTCTTGACGTTTCATAGTCATGTTGAATTTCTGGTTTGTCTGCTGCTCTAGGAGCAGGAGGTTTTGATGGTGGAGACTTTTCAATCTCCACAGGTTCTACATCGAAAACTTCATCCAGACCGTCGTAATTACTCATAGTTAAATAGGTTCATCTTGTCCTGAAACTGAGTTCCAACGTGCAGCATCTGTAAATTCAGACGTAAGTTCATTGAAACCAAAGTCATCTCCTGCAGATACGAATGGGTCATCTAGACTATTGATGTTTCCATCCGAATTGTAATCTTCTTTTGCTTTTGGAGTAACTGAATATCTGATCTCTCTTGCTCTTGTAACATCCACATCGGTATATTGATCGACCAAGACTTTCTTGATAAGACCAGAAGTTGCTTCCTTGACAGGACCGTAAACATAAGTCTTGGCAGTAAATTTAAGACTATAGATTAAGATTCTGTTGTCGGCAAAAGCTCCTTCATAGTCATCTCTGAAATCTACAGATTCCAAATTAATTAGAACATCTTTGGTTTCATTCAATGCAGTGAGCATATTTACACCGATTGAAAAAGATGGTTGGAAGAAGGGGAGAATTTGCTCCAAGATCTGCAAAGCATCATCTTGGTTTTTTGAAATAATATCTACTTCAAAACCAAGATTATATGGGACTGGCATATAACCCTTGTCAACTTCACCTTCCGTTGCGGAAGGAACCTTGATGACTTGCGTTGGAGCAACCTTTCTGGTAGGATCGTAAGAAATAGAAGTTAGTTGAAAACCAATTCTAGGAACTGTGATTTGAACTCTTCTACCTTCTAGGTTAGGATTCTCTCTCAAACGAGAAAGAAACTTTTCTGTGGGACCATATGCCAGAGGTACTTTCATAACCTCAACATCTCCGCCATTCGCACGACGAAGTTGGATATTATTGAATAAGGTTCCAAATCCAATAATAGTCTTTTTGAAGATCTCGTTATAAAAGTATGTCCCTAACATTAGATGTTACTCCCTGAATTACCGAATTCACCGAATGGATTTGTTTCAGTCCAATCTAGAATGTCGTCTGCCTCGTCCTCAATATATGCATTCATATCTTGGGTACTATTCGTATTATTTAGGGTATTATAAGACTCAGGACTCCAGAGAGCACCTGAAGTGAGACCCTTGATAGTTTCACTTGTCTGGAATGTACCTGATCTGTTGATTACTTCAAGTGATCTTGTGGACTCGTTCCAAGACTTGACTTCTGCTCTATTGTCCTTGGGACTGTAGTCGATTGCGACAGTAGGCGCAGAAGTATAACCAGACCCACCACTTGTGATAGTAATGCCAGTAACAAGACCGTTGCTATTGACGACAGCAGTACCCGTAGCGCCACTTCCTCCTCCTCCTGTAAATGTTACTAGTGGAGGCAATGCAGACTTATAACCTGCACCACCATCTGTGATTGCAACAGAAGATACTGCATCACCCGTGATAGCAGCAGTACCAAATGCACGATAGAGATCACCAACGATCTCTTCGCCAACTGTGAATGTTCCAGTACCACCTGGATCCATAGTTAGTTTGATAGAGATTGCGTTCTCAGTTTCAACTGCATCAATCTCTGCCACACCAGTGTCGATAGACTCATCGCTGTACTCGAAGAGTTCGCACTGCATTTCCCATACATACCCTTTACCTAATTGGTAGAAAGGTTTTTCGTGCTCTACAAAACTAATCTCAAACAAAGTTTTTGAGAATGGTGCATAAATTAGATCGCCTTCATTAGGACGACCTTCAACAATCAAGGTAGCATTATCATCGACTGCCTCTGTGAATCTATATCTAGAAACAATAAAGGTTGTCTTGTCTTCGATGCGAATACCAAACTTTGTTAGGATGTCTCCTTGACCTTCCCATCCATCATTAGTATTACAGAATGCTCTGATCTGATATGCTCCATCAAAAGAGGACATTGTATCCTCACCAAAAAGAGTGTCCTCTTTCACCAAAGTTCTAGGAACATAGTATACGTCCTGACCATAGATGTCGATTGATTCTGTAATTAGATCAGACAACAGGTTCTGTTCGCCCTGAGTGCCATTTAGTCTTAAGCGACAACTGGGTTCGGGATCTGGTCTTTGTGTACAAGATGAAACTGTATGGTCTGACATAGGATTAACCGATTAGGTCCATGGGTGGTAGTTCATGATCAGTCCTGATCTGTTCTTCCAGATCTTTCTTGAAGGTGCTTGCATCCTCAAGGATTCTGCGACCATTCAAGGTCACACCCCCAAGCATTGCAATACCGTCATACTTACTGAGGTTTCTACCCCACTGTTGTTGGAAGAGTGCCTCAACATAATCCTTCATCCATGCATCATTATACATTCCTGTGTTTGAATCAGGATCTTGACGCATCATGACTTCAACCAAGAGGAAATCACCAGCAGTCAACTCATTCCAGTCAAAGTCAAGATATAGTCTACCTTGCATCTCATTGAATCTAATTCTGCGAGTCATACCAGTGTTAGTAATCCAATCTAGAGTTTCTAGATACTGAGATGTCATGTAATAGTGTAGAATATTTCCATGCGTCATTGCATAGATGTCATTCAAGAAAATTTGATACTTGATGTTAAAAATATTACCAGGGACAACACTGGAAGCACCTAGTTGACTGTATACATGGTTAACACCAATTACATTGGGAGGAAGATCAACATAATCATTATTTTCATACCAGTTTGTAGCACCCAACTGTGAAGACGACTGAGCAGCAGTCTTGATTGCCTCAGTCACTTCGATTTTGATGAATGCCTTATAACTTCCGTTATAATGATATTCTTGATAATAATCAATTGCTTCTTCAATTAGATCATCAAGTTGTTCATCGCAGACGTTGATGTCTACAGCAGGATACCCTAGTCTGCGAAGGGCATATGCCTTTAGTTCTGCTTTACTCGCTGGTCTTGTCGCTGACATGTCAGGTGCTCCTCCTTATCAGTTTAGTAGTGGTAGGTATCTAATAGAAACATTATCAGTTCCTGCCGCTGGAGCAGTGGTCAAGGTAACTACAGCACCGAAGGTAATTTGATTACCAGTGGTGTTGGCAGTATTTGCAACAGTTAGGTTGATCTGCAAACCGTTGATGGTATCGATTCTTGCACCAACACCGATGCCAGTACCAGAAACTGCCATACCTTCAACCAATCCAGTGTTAGATGCAACGGTGATGAAGGTGTCAGTAGCAGCACCACCAGTAGATGCCTTAACATCTTCATCAGTGTATGTGTAATCAATGGTTGGTGTTTGAACCAAACCGTCAACAATAACAAAGATGTCATTTACACTTCTGCCTGCAAGTGCAGGGAATGCGGTTTCTGCGGAATCGCCATTTGCAGTTGTGTTGGAATATACTGGAGTGATTTCAATATCTGCAGTGCCATCAAACGAAACACCGTTGATAGTTCTTGCAGTTTGAAGTGCAGTTGCTGTAGAAGCATTACCAACCAAATCAGCAGTGATCTCATTAGCAGTGAAATCGCCAGATGCATCTCTCGAAACAAGAGTGCTTGCTGCGTTTGAAGGAGTTGCATTAGAGGTGACTGTTGGATTGCCCGCAACACCATCAGCGTTAGAAACAGAAAGACCGATACCTGATACTGCAACGGATCTGGTAGCAGCAGTACCAGCAGCAGTTTTTGCGATGATACCATTAGTTGCCAAACCAGCGATTGCAGTTAGATCTGCATCAAGTGCTTGAGCATCCGTGATGCCATAACCAGAAAGAGTTGTGGGATTAGATCCTGCAGTTGCTCTACCCTTAGCATCAACTGTAATAGAGGTATAAGTTCCTGCCGCAACTCCAGAATTTGCTAGAGTCAATGCTGCAGATGCATTAGCAGAACCATTGACTGACATCGAACCAGTCGCATCACCAGTGAATGATAGAGTTCTGTTGGTTGTCCAACGTCTTGCGTCTCTAGCAGTACCAACGATGTCTGCGTTGTTGAATGTTGCGGTAGCATTAACTGTTAGAGTATCACCAACAGCATCGCCAAGAGTTGTGTTGCCATCTACAGTCAAGTTGCCAGCAGTCTCAATATCACCATTTGCAGAATATAGAGTTAGTTTCGTGCTAGTTCCATCGGTGATGATTAGGTTCTCACCAACACCAGCAGAACCAGCAATTGTCAAACCTGCGTTTGCAGTAATTAGACCAGTTGAAGTGATGGTAGAACCAAATGATGCTGTACTATCAACAGTCAGAGTTCCAGTAATGTCAGCATTCGTTCCGACCCAGAGAGACTTAGTAATCGAAACACCACCATCAGTAGAGATTGATGCGTTTTGATCTGTTGCGGAAGAAGCATCGGTAGTATTCTGTTGACGCAGAATACCAGAGTAAGTCTGAGTACCTTGATAATCAATACCACCTTGATAAACAGCAGCACCGTAAACTTTGAGATCACCGTTGATAACAACATTTTCACCAAAGTGTGAACCACCAGCAACCTGGAAAGCACCACCAAGAGAAGGTAGAGAGTTGCCAGGGGGAATTGCTCTAGTGGTAGTATTGTCTAGTTCAACAATACCAGTGACATTCAAAATATCTTGAACCTGTACTGTACCGCCTGCAGAATCTAGGATTAGATTTCCAGTTGAAGTGTCGATCTCGTTATTAGAACCAACACCGATTCTTACGTTATCGATAGTTGCACCACCGTTTGCATCTAGCAGACCAGTTAGAGTTGTCTGACCTGTGACTGCAAGAGTGGAAGATAGTGTTGTTGCTCCTGTGACACCCAAAGTAGAACTCAAGGTGGTAGCACCTGTTACCCCCAAGGTAGAACTTAGAGTTGCAGATCCAGTTAGTGTTAGAGTTCCACCGATAGAAGCATTGTTGTCAACAGTAAGTGCAGTTCCTGCCTCGGATAGAGTTAGTGAACCAGCATAAAGATCTGCGTCAGTACCAGAGAATACTTCAGAGTTGTTCGTTGCATTCTCAAGGAATCTGAAACCAGATGAAGAATCATCCCAACCAAAGAAACCAAGTTTAGCACCGAGTGAATAGTATCTGAACTCAACACCACGATCCTTATTATCATCCGAACTGGGTGCAGTATCGCCACCAAGAGTTAGAACGGGATCATCGACTGTAATTGTCGTTGAATTTACAGTAGTGGTTGTACCATTAACTGTAAGATTACCTGAAACAATTGCATTTCCACCAACGGTCAAGTCCTGACCAGAAGCAAGAGTTACAGGAGCATTGAATGTAGATGTTGAATCGACAATTAGGGTATCACTAGAAGCATTACCAATTTCAACATTACCATAAGCATAGAAGTTTCTATAAAATTCAACATCACCATGTACATCTAGCGTACCAACAGTGTTAGAACCAGCACCAGATCTACCAATTGTGGTATTACCACTCTCACCAAGAACTTGGAACTCGATGTTATCACCGTTGTTTACCTTACCAATGTAGAGGTCATCACCAATGTGCAGATCGGTAGCAATACCAGCACCACCATAAACTCTCAGGTTAGAGGTATCATCTGTTGCATACAAAGGTGTATATGCTGCTCTCGTACCTGCACGCAACTTATAACGAACTTCCAAGTAGTTCTGTCTGGAGTAGTTCGCTGTCTGGTCTTCTTTCTGAATGATTAGACCGTTAACATAAACATCACTATTGAATAGTGCATCTCCTTCAATATATCCACCACCAGAAAATCTAAATGCACCATAATCAGCATTGTCAATCTGATAGAGACCAGTGCCACTGTTTAGACTAATTTGTGGTTCGTCAGTATCTTCATGATAGAAGAAGTTTGCAAGATTTAGAGTGCTGTTTAGATCTGCAGCACCAGTCAGAGTTAGAGTGCCCTGAATTGCAGTATTGCCATTATCCGTATCTACAGTAAACTTGTCCACACTTGCAGCAGTGCGGATCTTAAATTCTTTATTGTCAGCAGTAATAATAAGATTGTCAGTAATCTCAGTCTCTAGTTGGACATCAAGAGTACCTTCAATAATTGTATTACCAGTATCACTAAAGACTGCAAACTTATCAACACCAGCAGCAGTCTGAACCTTGAACAAAGCACTGTCTGCCTTAACCAGAGTCGTGTTATTAATCTCAGTTTGACCAGCAACTGTTAGGGTATTGTTGAGATCTGCCGCACCAGTCAAGGTGTAAGTACCACCGACATGGAGGTTCTCGCTAACACCAACACCACCAGTTACCACTAGAGTTCCTGATGTAGTTGAGGAAGCACCTGTGTTTGTGGTTAGTCTGAGGTTACCAGCAATGAGAGCAGCGTCAGTACCAGAGAAAACTTCATTGGTGTTAGTCGCGTTGTAGAGGAACCTATACCCGCCAGTGCCAGACCACATGCTAGCGTTCGCGTAATCTTCATCCCAGCCAAAGAATCCGAATCTTTCTTGCGTATCATAGTACCTAAATTCAACACCACGGTCAAGATTGTCATCTACTGTAAGAGTATCCTCACCACCTAGAGTGATGATGGGATCTTGGACTGTGATCGTAGTTGAGTTGACTGTGGTTGTGGTGCCGTCAACTTGTAGATCACCACGAATGCGAACAGTACCAGTGTTATCGTCATCATCAGCAGGGTCCAACACCATCGTAGAGTTGGTAGTTGAGAGGACGTTATCTTGGAAATGGAAGTCTTCAACGTTAACTCTGCTTGCAGCATTGACTGCAGAGATTGTAATATCCTGCTCAGCAGTCAACCCAATAGTAGAGTTGGATGAAGTGATTGAAATGCTATCATCTGCAAGAACTTCAATCTTTGCTTCACCAGAACCTGCATTATTTGCAGTAAAACGTAAAAATCTATTAGAAGCAGTATTCGCATCCATTAATAGTGTCAGTGATCCCTGACGATTAATGGTTTGAATAGCAGTTAGTGTTTTATCTAGCGTAATATCTGAGAAGATAGTCGCTGTAGTTGTATTAATATCAACGTTATTGTTTGCAGCAAGACACTCTAGAAGAGGACTACCGCTTGTATTATTTACCGATAGATCGTTGATAGTTGTGATGCCACGATAACCAGTGGTTGCAGTTAGTTCATCATCAAGTTCATATGCAGTGTATGAATTTCCATCTGCAAAACGGATCTGCTTATTCTGAAGTTGTGTATTATCTACACCGAGGGCGGCGATGGTGACGTGCCCGTCGCCGTCAACGTCGAAATCTTCCTGTGCAAAACTAGCCAGTCCCTTCTGCTCAACGGTCGCCGCCGCGAGGAACCTCCATCCTCCAGTATCGCTAGCATCAGTATGAGAAGGAGCACCACCGCCCGCAGAGATGTCCTGAATCGCCTGGTAGACATTTCCACCCTCCTCAATAATGTCATAGCGGTTGTAGGCGGTCCCAGCACCGTATGCGGGGTATTTACTGCCTTCAACTGCTGTAGCAATTGGGAAGTCTTCTGCATAAGTGAATCTACCAAAGGTATCAACGCTAAATTTAGTAGCATTAATAGTCTGGGTTCCGCCTGCAATCGTAGGATCATTATATGTACCAGCGTTAACCGTGGTATTAATTAGATCTAGAGTTGGATTACCAAGAACACCAGAACCATTTACAACACTGATTCTACCAGCAGTACCTGTTACCGTTCTGGTAGAAATATTACCATCTGAAACTCTGGTAATAATACCAGTGGTGTTTAGATTTGCAACACCCGCAAGGTCTCTATCATATGGTTGAGCAGAAACACCTTCAGTAGTACCGTTTAGGTTGTAGTCTGCAATGTCATTGGGAGTGTCTGCATTAAAAATTCTACCCTTTGCATCAACTTGAACTCTTGTATATTGACCACTGGATGATGTCGAACCATCGTGGTGAGGAAGAGTTGAGATGATACCAAGGTCAGAGACAAGGTTGAGGTTGGCGGAACCGTCAAATGTTGCAGATGCAGTAACATCACCTGTTAGTGCAATCTGACGAGTGTTTGCAAGTCTGGTTGCTGTAGCAGCATTACCAATTAGAGAACCTGTAATTGCACCTGCAAAGAAATTACCGTCAGCATCACGCTGCACCAAAGTGTTTGGCGTGTTGGTAATAGACTCAAGTGGTCTTTCATACCTCAAAGAGTTCCAACTGGTAACACCATCACCGATCTTGATACGTCCCGTATCAATCTCGATCCCAAGTTCACCGATTGCTAGAGTTGGGTTGACGTTTGCCCATTCCTGAGCAGAACCGCGTCTTAATTGTATTCTATTTGCCATTGGTGTTTATTGCAGGTTCTCAATGTCTCTTTGTATTTATACAATTAAAAGGGGGCATGATTGCCCCCTTAATTACTCTTCAGTTTCTGCTGATTCTTCTTCGGGTTCAGTATTGAGATAATTTAGTGTCTCAATAGCACCGAGAAGTTTTAGTGCTTGTGATTCATTTTCTTTGATCTTTCTTGCAAGTTCTTGATTTTCCTTTGCAAGTGCCTCATACTTTTCGCGGAATTGGGCAAGAAGTTCTTCAGGACTAGATTTTTCAATCGTCATTTTTAATGCTCCTAATAAAATCGGTCATCAGTGATTTCAATTCTGACATATCGGAAGATAGAGAATCAACTTTATTTTTTAGATTCTCCATCTCTTCCTTTTCTTTCTTACGGGATTCGTAAGATCGGATATATGCCTCATATCCGTTGTCATCAGTATTTATAATACCGTTAGATGCTCTATCTCTGAAGAGAGTAGACCTGTCCTGTATAGGGACAAGTCTCTTCGGTTCATTACTCATGATGCAGTTGCAATTGCTCTGAAGTATTTAATCCTTGGAACAACTGCCTGATCTGGAGATGCCATAACAATCTTGACTTGGAACTTAACAAACTCAAGACCTGTTGCGTTAAACTCATAAGATTTGAATTCAACTTCATTGGATGGATTGACAGCAGTATCAGGAGCACCCGTAGTATTGAAGAATCTCCATAGAACTTGGTCTTCATCGCCAGTAAATCCTGGTTCAATAACCTTATAGAGAACTCTAATCATGCTACCAGTTGGTCTGTATGCATCAAACATAACTCTCAAAGACTTGGATTGTTTATCTGCGAGAGAGATCATCTTAGTAATATAGACTGCCTCATGAGGATCACCAACTGCTAGAATCGAATCTTCCCAATTAGTAGGATTGTTGATTCTATTGGATGTTGTAATCACCGCACATCTATCAAGGTCAATAACGGGAGTTAAGTTGGAGTTGCTTGTTGACATAAGCATTTCAACCGTTAGAGATTTCTGACCTGATAGTTTAGCAACTTCATTCTGTGCGGAAAGAATTAGTTTTTGACCATCTAGAGCATTTGGAGAACTTAGCGTCACACCAGCAAAACTCTGGTCGTTAACGAAAGATGCTTCAGTTGGAGATCCATCATCGATGGAAGTACCAGACACCCCATTAAATCTAGTGATAATTTCAGTATTTGGTTGAACCAAAGTAGTAATGTGAGGAGTGAGGGTTTCATATGGAATGTTCTGAGAAGCAAATACCGAAGCACCACCTGCTTGAATGCCGACAGACGCCACTGAAGTTGTTGCAAGTTCATAAGAATCTAGAGTTGGATTCTTGATGGTAGTATGAGTCTTGTTGATCTCAGTCAGAGGAATACCGTCTAGGTTGTAGCAGAAAACTGTTGAACCCTCTGGATGTGCTGCAGCAGTGGTTTCTCCCGCACCGCGTCCACCAGTTGCTTTCACTGTAATAGTGAAACCATCATCAGAGATTGCTGTATATGCAATAACCTCATTGCCAATCTTAATATAACCTGGGTTGTCAGTGCTGATGCTAAATCCGCCAATCTTCTTATGGAATGCACTTGCATCAGATACGGAAATGGATGTATCAGACGCAGTAATAGCAGTTCTTAGTAGAATTGGAGAAACTTCAGATTGTACACCCGAGATAACAACGTTGTTGTTAAGGTCGTGCATACCATGATTGCTATGCAAAACAGTAACTGTCTTGGTAGTATCTGCATATACAGGAGATACCGATACGAACTTCTGAGTGGTGTCGCCAGTATATGTACCACCAGATGCATCTAGAGTGGAGTCAATCTGAGGATTGCTCTGACGGATTGTTTCACCGTCCGTAAACGCTTCAGATAGGTAGTTTACAGTTAGGGTGGCAGTATTACCACCATTATCGGTGAATCCTGTAATGTAAGCAGTAGCACCTGAGGTTTGACCAGTAATCAGTTTACCAGCGGTATAATCACCAGTAGTATTACTGACTTGGAGGGTGCCAGTTGACTGACTACTAATTAGAGGATATACAACGTTTCCACCAGAATCAGAACCCTGTAGGAATGAACCATCGATCTGCGTAACTGTTAGACGGTATGGGTTTGCAGTAGTATCAAACTCCGTAATAGTTGCAGATGCATTTGTTGTTTCCTGATAGATTCTTGCACCAACAGTGTATTGTCCTGTCTGATCATTCAAGATCAATACCTGAGTAGGTTCTTGAGTCTTGACTGGGTTATTTCTGAGTCTCAGAATACCATTATTACCGACAGCAAGTGCGTTGTTGTTTAGAACAAGTTTACCGCTGGTTGGTGAGAAGATTGCCTTATAGAGGTTGAACTTAAGGTCTTGCAACTGGTTTGCAGTCCATGTAGAAGCGTTCTGCGACTTGAACAAGACACCTGCATATGGTTGCTCAGAGATAGTTCTGTTTCCCGTAATATCAATTTGACCCATTTCGGAAATCCAAACAGTATACTCGTTAGAGTCCGTGAAGAGGACGAAACAGTATTCAACTGAGGGACTGATATAAATGGGGATCTTAAAGTTGAATGTAGTCTTCAGAGAAGCATTTTCTGATAGTTCTACGTTTTCAGGGTAAATCGTAACAGTAGAGAATGGTAGAATCTTCTGAGTTGGATAACCATTTTCCATCTCCCTAATCTGAAGGTTGATAGGAATGTTGGGATCCTTAGAAGCAAAGAAGATGTCAATCTTAGACAGATAGCATCCACCTTCTTCTTGAATAAGGAAGGATTGTGCAAGAGGGTCCCACCAACCAATTTCTACCTGCTCAGTATTAATGACTCTGGGAGGTGCTGCTCTTTCATCAGTTAGAGTTTCAGTTACAATCTCAGCATTTCTGACGTTAAGTACCGTTTCTTGAACGGTTTCCAGAACACCGCTCGCCTCGAATGCAACTTGAGCATTTGATGCGTTAGTAGAACCAGGAAGTGCCGTTTCGTTAGTCTCACTAACAGTCAGTTTCAATAGTCTCTCACCAGTTTCCCATCTTGGATTTGCATCATTTGAAGGATCTGGAATGAAGAATGCACCACGGAAACTACCTCTTCTGTCAGTTAGAAGTCTTCTATCTCTAATAACTGCTTGTGCCTCTGAAGTTACACCTCTGATAATTGCCCCAGTAGTAATATAACCATAGTAATCACCATCAACTTCTTGTGCAAGCATATTGACATCGACGTTCAAATATTCAGTGTTTGCAGAATAAACTTCTGGAAGTTCAGTATCAGTGTATGGGTTATATACAATTTCATGATTAGGTGCTTTGACCTTTGCTCTCATGATAAGTTGTTCAGTTTCGATAGAACCAACTCCATCTTCAGCAGCAGCAGTCTGAGTGATTACAACTTCAATATCTTCATCAACCTGGAAAGGAATGTTATTAGTTCTAGAATCTTCGTCTGGATTTTTAATAATCTCAATAAGTTTTGGTGTGATATAATTTGTAATCGGTTGATTATCAAAGAAACCAAAGAACTTAGTGAGTGGTTTCAGTCTCTCTGCAGAGATTGCAATGTTTCTAGATCTAATATTAGAAATATTTTGCTTGGATAGAGTTCTATCACCCAAGGATTGTTCCTCGAAGGAAGCGACTAGTCTCTGCTGAGTACCAGTTCTTCTTTCGATGATACCGTTAAGAGTGGTAGTTCTAGTTCCGAATGCAGGGATTCTACGTCCAAGAGGACCAACCCAACCTCGCCATTCTCCACCAGAAACAGTCTCATAAGCACCAGTAAGGTCATCAACCCATGAACCCCACTGTTCAGGACCATAACCATTCTGGTCTGCACCAATCTCTTGTGCAACCTGAGCATAATCACCTTCAGTCTGAATAACTTCTCTAGCAAGTCTATTAGTTTCTACCCAGTTATCACTTGATGGGTTGAGGTCAATATGACCAATAAACGTGAAGACGTTGAATGGGTTAACATTCTCAACTTGTGATGCATATGGTTGCTCAATTAGAAGAGAACTTGTAAATGGGAGAGTTACAATACCAGTGTTTCTAACGTAATTGCTAGAAGCAGATTCATTAACCTGTAGTGAAACTTGGGTAGTGTAGTGCTTGGGTCTGAGAGTTCTCTCATTAAAATCCATTGCTGCACTATAATCTGGGTGAGTTCTTTCTGCAGCACTAAAGTTATCAAATGAATCAACCATGAATCCATTCTTAAATTTATTAAGACCAAATTCATCGGTGATCATTAGAGACTCAGTTTCTTGCTCAAGAAGAGTCAGAGCACTGTAGTATTCAATATTCTTGACACGCTTATCGATTCTAGCAATGTCGCGCATTGTATATCTTCTAATATCTTCTTGGAAGATACGAGCGTCAATAGCAGGATCGAAACCATAAGCATTATGACCAATGGTTGCTAGAAGCATTGCTTTGTCAACGTTATCTCCAGGAATCGGGTTCTCAGCAGAAGTACCCTGAATGACAAAGAACTTGCCTTTTTCATTAACAAAGACTTTATCAATTCTCTTCAAATAGAATTCGTAATCAGAACGGAAGTCAGAATCCCTCTTAGGAATATCAAACTTAGTTGCATCATCATCAAAGAGTCTACTTGGGAAATCTAGAGTAGAACACTCAAGGTAGTAAGGATTGGTAACGCTACCAGTTGCCCCAGTAGCAGTTAGAGGAGATGCTGCAGGTCTAAAGTCTGCAACATCTGCAAGTGGTTTGGTTCTTACTAGTTTATCTGGGGATGAAACGAATACTGGAATATCTTCGTATGCAGTACCAACATAAGAGTTAACATTGAAGTAGTCTCCAGTTGTTTCGTGGGTAAAGTAGTCGGCAACAATTTTAATTTTTCTAATGGGAACCGTAGAACCCTTCTTTCTCTCAAGGTATGAAATACCATAGTAAAAATCTTTCTGACCACTCTTGAGAACATAATTTTCAGTAATATTTTTACTACCAGAGTTTACAGATCCAGAAGCATCAGAAACAAGACCTTGAATCTTCTCGCCTAGACTGTTGAAACCATCAATAACTTCATTCTGTTGTAGTTGAACCGCAGTTTGATAAACAAGAGATAGTTTGAGAGTAGAGGAGTTAAAATCTACAACCAATGCTTTTGCAGTAGATTTCTTTCCAGTAATGATTGTACCAGGAGCAAAGAACGCAGGTTCAACCAAGGTTACATTAGGAATGATTGCCTCGTTCTCATCATATGATTCATACACTGCATGTAGTTTATATGCATCGGTGACACCTAGAGAGATGGTGTCATCTTCAATTCTAGTAGCAAAAATTGGACTATATGCTAGACCATATGGAATTTGATCACTACTGTTAGTCGTTCTATTAACTTTCCAAACAGACATCTTGTTAGGGTTCTTGACCTTAGCAGTGATGCTGTTCTTGGAAATCGTAGCAATCAATCTTACTGAACTAATACCCGTTAGGTTTGAAACAGTAATAGTTGTTCTTGGTACACCAGAAGTGTTGAATGTTGTATACCCCACAGAACCAGATTGGGAGGTTTGTAGAGGAATAATATCACCAACATCATATGAACCAGAACTACCAGTTACCATAAGAGTATAGTTCTCAAATTCAACTGCAGCAAACTGCTGAGTTTCTGGAAGTGAGAAGGTAAAACTATCACTGGTAGTTTGAGTTTCTAGAGTTCTTCTGACGATGACACTTTCGTCAGTGATACTCTTAATTGCTTCTTTTGGAAACTCAACAAATAGGTCGCCAAATTGTTGTTGTTCAATTTGAGGACGAATACGAATTAGAGGGCTAAACTGCTGACCATCCGTTAAAGTTTGTGCTACACCTGCATCGTTATAAGCATCGGTAATTTTAATTACCTGATCTGCATACACAAAAACGTCTGTATTAAGATCAAAATCTGCAGGAACAGGTTCGACAAGAAAATACTTATCAATATCATAGTAAAGTTTATCGCCTGCCCTAACATCTAGTGCAATATCACTGTTATAACCTGTAAGAGTTTTGGGAGTTGTAGAACCATCAAAAGTAAAGTAATTACCTGCAATTGATGTAGTCTCTGTCAATACTAGATCACTAGTAAAGATGGTCGCACCTAAGGTATTGCTACCAACAATTGATCTAGCATCAGAAATTTGATATGCATAGAGATTTGAAATAGTTCCCTTATCTTTACCATCAACTTTAATAATCTCTCCAGGGATAAAATTGCCTGTAGTTTGAACAAGAGTGATTGTATCAGAAGTTACTGATGTTGCACCACCAGTGATTCTGATAAAACCTTTAGCACCAGAAGTTGCACCTACAATTTGAGAACCTGCTAAGATAGTTGCATTCGATTGGAGTTTCAACATCGTCAGCATCGAGATGTCGAAAACGTGAGCAGTATAGATGTCATCTCTTGCTTCACCAGAAGGGTTTCCTTCCAGGGAATTTGAACCTGCACTCATGAATTCCCATGCTGCAACTCTAGCAAAACCAATTGTTGTGCCGTTAGCAGAACCAGGAATAGTATTGAACTCGTCCTTGAGTTCAATAATCTGATATGAAGTAGTTACGTTAGGACCACTAACAACAGGCACACCATAACTATTGGTGCATTGGAGATAGTTGCCAAGTTCAAAAGGAATAATCTGGTTCTCAAGAGACTTGAATGATCTGGACTTGTCCATATCAAGATACTTGGGAGCAGTCAATCTAATTGGGAATCCATTTAGATATACCTTTCCTGGTCCAATTTCGAGAGCATATAAATCGTTGCTGGCAAGAACACCTCTGTCTTGAGTGTACTCACCAGATTGATATACGCCATTATTGCTTCCATTGTTCAGACACTCTCTAACCGAGATCTGGAACTGACGGATCATAAAGTTGCCATGAAGATCATACGTTCTTCTGGCAAGTGTTTTTTCCAGTTCACTATACATGGTCCTATCGACCAACTTCTCGATCTTACCATCCTTAATACGGACGAGTTCGATAAAGTTCTTATCAGCATCATCGCCAATAGACTTCTTGACGAGTTCAGCACCAATCTTCAAACGGTGTGAACCAGGAGCAGCATAGTTAGACGAACCTGCAGCATTATCATTCAGAGAGGTGTCATCTTCTGGAGTAATAATAGACTCAGAAATTTCTAAACCAACTCTAAATGATGGATTCTGAGCATATTGTTGTAGAATAATATACTGGTAAGATACATCAACGAAATAACCACGGATGAAGTATACACCGTTATTGATGTAAGCAACTGAACCAGTAGAAGTTGCATTATTTGGAATAAGTTGAGCAAAAGGAGATCCAACCTCAATCAGGTTAGTGCCGTAAGTGATCTCATCGTTTGCTAGGAGTTGCTCATTGTTTTGGAATTTGACGACATCTTTATTGTCGCCACCTGCCTCAACATATTTAATATAAAGAGTAATAAAACCCTTGCTCGATTCAGATGCAGGAATCGAGTAGAGTACCTTTGCTTTGACCCCAGTGGTAACACCAGTAATGATAAGATTGTTGAGTTGAGAGCGATAGAGTTCTACCTCAGAACCCAAAAAACTGGATTGAACGAGGATACATTCAACGTTATTATCAAAACCTACCTGGCCAGGGATAACCATGGCACCATCTTTGAAGAAATGGTTGCCCATGCTTTCAATCTGATTCTGAAGAATCGATTGCATTGTCGTGAGTTCCCTTGCCTGAATTGGGAATCCAGGTCTATAAAGAACTTTATAAAAGTTCTTAAACTTGTCAAAATCGTCGTAGTAAGGCGTGACGTTTAGGTTGGTATTCTGGGGCATCTTTTTTTACTCTTCTAATGAATTAGAACTCAACAATAATCTTAATATCCTCAATCTGGTCGTTTGCACGACTGATGGGTCTCCTATTATCTATATAGACTACCTCACCCGTGTTTTTCTGAATCTCGGGGAAGGCATAACCTGCTGTAAACGCCATGCCCAAGTCATATTCAGTAGCATTAATAATTCTTGTAGACGTTCCAGGAGTAGCGGGGAAGTTAATATCGGGTTCTGCTGTAGCACCAGAAGATGCACCAGTGATTACATTACTTCCACTAAAATCACTCAACGAACCAGTAATTTCTGGAAAAATACCGTCAACGTTGTTCTGATAATATTTAAGAACCTTTGTAGTAGAGTTCCAAGAAATGACTCTACCCCTTGCTGTAATAGTTGTACCACCAACAGTTCTTTGTTGGGTGATAATTTCATCAGGGACAAAATTACCTTGGAACGATGGTGGGAAAATAACTGCTTTTGTAGCACTCAGAGTTAGATCGGTGGTCAGTTCTTCAGTTCCATACTTATATGGATTTAGAAGTAGACCAATACGACGATAGTCATTATCAACAGGGAAGTCGCCAGAACCCTCAGAATAAGAAAGTTTAGCGTTCACCATTACTCGGTATGCACCAAGTTCAAAGGAAGGATCGAAACCATGTCCACCCTGGGGAGGAATCACAACGTCGATAACACCACCAGTACCAGTACCGATACCATTAACTTGACTGACGACGATCTTACCAAAGGTATAACCAGTACCACCAGAGGTCACCGTAGCATTAACAATACGACCACCATCAACAACGATAGAAACACGACCACCAGAACCATCACCATTGATGGGAACATTATCAAATGCACCGTTGTTATATCCAGTACCTGCTGCTGTAATTACAACGGTATCAATTTCACCAGGAACAGCATTTCTCTTGATAGCATCATCAGTAAGTACAGGGATATACTCAGAAGAGAAAAACTTAAGAACCTGTGCAACAGGAATCGTGTACATAAACTTCCAGCGATAGCCGTCGGCGGTGGTTACGATTGAAGTTGATGTACCAGTTGGTTCAACAGTTGAAGGTTTACCGTTGGGGTCAGAGGGAGAGGTGCCATTGTAAATGCACTTATATACCTGATAAGATGAATTTACAACATAGAAGTCTGCATCATACAGTCTGGTAGAACCAGATGCAGCAGTTTTAGTTGGTGAATAGTCATGACGATACATGTCATAGATGAAACCCAAACCACCAGTGGTCTTTTCTGGGGGAGTCCAGTCAATACGACGAACAACCTGAATCGTGTCGTTTGCAAGAACACGCTTCAAGGAGATCATATCATCGTATAGTTCACTATATTGTGAAAAACTATCTACGGGTGATGGTGGATCGTTATCAGATTCCCATGTTTGTGGTCTACCAATAAAGACGTACAATCTATCTCTAGAAGTACCTGCCACGAGGTCACTTGCCTCAGCATCGGGTCCTTCTAGGGAGGAGATAAACTTCTTGGCAGAATAAATCCTGAATTGATCAGTAAGCAGCGCCGACATATCTTTCCCTGTAGGTTTTTATATTATATGTTTATTTATACCCTTAGAATACGTCGTCTCTAATTTCAACATCGTATTTAATTGATCGTATTCTCCAACTAGCACCAGAAGTGCTTCCAGTTAGTTTTTCACCCCCAAGAATTGCTTCAGCAATCGCTCCAGATCCACCTCCACCACTAAAACTAATAGATGGAGGACTTGGGTATCCATAACCACCATTATCAACAGTAATGTCGTTAACCTGGTCAGCAAGTAGAACAGCAGTTGCAGTTCCTGCAAGAACTCCTGTTGTACCAATATTTACCGTAGGTGCAGAAGAATAGTTATTACCAATCTCCTGAACTCTAATATCTATGATAGTTCCTTTGTCTGAAAATTCATACAATTCACCAATCAGGGGATCTCCAGTGTCATATGGAACAACTGCACCAACTTGCAATTCTCTAGTATCTGTATTCCATGCAAGGACAGTTGCTTGAATACTAGAATTAGTTCCTGTTACAGTTTCTCCAACAATATAATTGATGCTGTTGAAGTAGGAAGAATTTCTATCATCCATTTTGATAGTAATAGTTGCAGCATGGTCAACACCCTCACTCAATTGACTTGCGTCAAAGATTGTAGATGATTTTGCGGGGAGACTTGAATCTTTGATGGTATCGCCAATTTGGAATAGAGTGGTGTTTTGACCACCAACAGTCTCTTCAATACCATATAGAGTCGATGCTTTACCACCATCAAGATTGATCTGATTCTCAAATGATGTTCCAGTATTAATGAGGTCTGGTAGACCATCACCATCACCATTGAGTTCATCATCGTCTTCAAATCCTCTGTCTACTTCAAAAGATGGAGGTTCTGTCAACTGAAACAGGATGTCTCCAACTCTATCAACAATGGTATGTGGAAACTCAATTGAATTACTTGAATCTGCTAGACCAGCATCAAAAACAATATTTGTCTTCTCAGCAGGTGAACCTGCATCAATAAATGCTAGTTCATCAACTTGGAAAACAACAAATAGTTCTCTTGTCTCAGGTTTCCAGTCGTATACAATAGCAATCTTACTAGATGCACTTTCAATGGCACGGATAACACGGTCTCCGATGTTAAACTCGTAAGTTGATATGCCATTTTCATCAACTTGAAGATCGTCAACAATTACACGTTGATCGTATCTAAAATTAATACCTCTCGTACAACCAGTTAGAGCATTATCATTTTTTCCTGTATAACGAATAAGTTCCTTCTCCAAAAGGAATACACCTGAACCTGGATAAGGATCCGTCGAAGATACATACACTGAGGTATCATCTCTAGCAACGTTTTTGGTGATCCCTGCAATATTATAGAACTCTGAGTTAAATGATTGTCTATTTCTAGAGACTTTCTTTAGTTTTACGTTTCTAGCAAAGACAACTCTAGGAGCACTAGTATAACCTCTACCTGGGTTATCAACAATAATCCTGGTTAGTCTTCCTTGATCAATCTCTGCTCGTGCTTTTGCACCTAGTCCACCACCACCTACAAGTAGAACATATGGAGCAGTTAGGTAAAATTGACCAGCATCACTGATTGTAAAACCATCAACAATACCTTCAAGGTCAACTTCAGCAACACCTGCAGCACCAGCACCGCCACCACCATCAATTGTCAATGTTGGAGGTTCTTCGTATCCAGTACCTTCTTTTAGAATAGCAAGACCAGTGACTGTTTTTGAAACAACTGCTGTAGTAGCACCAGTACCTTCTCCACCTTCAATAACTCCAGAAACATCATAAAATTGATTGTCTCCAGGTTGAAGAACTTTAATATAATCAACAGTTCCATCATCTCTCAGAACAACTTCACCTTTAGCAGGAACAGGTTCTTCTCCACCTTCAGGAATACTTGGTGTAAGAGTAATCCTCAAAGGATTATACCCTTCACCAGGGTCTACTACTTTTACAGCAACAATTTTTCCACTGTCATCAATGACAGGATCTAATCGAGCATCTCGAATTGGTTGACCGCAATCAGATACGATCAAGGTCGGAGGAGACGATGCAACATAACCAGATCCTCCATCTTCAACGATAACTGAGTCAACACCGAACTCATCATTGAAGACAGGTCTAATAACTGCGCCAGATCCAGGTACTACTGCCATTTTGGTATTTTTAGGTATTTATTAGGTTCTACGAATCCTAGGTCTAGGATATACAAAACCACTATCACGTCTATATTTATACTGAGCGGTTGGATATGCTTGACCATCATCTTGACGGATCTTATAGAAATACAGGTATCTGTTATTAGATCCTGAACCAAGAGAAGTGTAGTCTCCAAAACCACCACCAGATGAACCTACTCGATTCTTAGTTGTGGATTGTTCAATCCAAGCAACAGCATCTGCCTGATTCAATGTTGGTTGTGATTCAAGAAGACATGCAAGATAACCACATACTTGCGGTGATGCCATACTAGTTCCGTCAATAGAACCTAGTTTGTAGTTTGAATCTCTAGGATCATCAACTAGTGTGATACCAAATTCCGATGCTGCTCCACTGTTATACACAGCGGACACAATACTAGATCCAGGTGCCCACACATCAACTCTAGGTCCATAATTACTGAAGTTTGATTTATACTCATCAGTAGTAGTACCAATGCTACCAACACAAATTACATTAGTATCTGCACCAGGTGAAGAACCACGCATATGGTAAACATTACCAATACCGCTAACACTAACGTAGTTTTGGTTGTAATCGTTATCAGATGGGTTTGCAATCTGCCAATAAGAATTCCCTGCAGATCCAACCAGAATAATACCATCAGCGATAGCATCGTTCATATCCGCTTCTAGAGCAGCAACTCTTCCAGGAACATAACTCAAGAAAGTATTGAATGGAACAGGAACACCGTTCTGCTCAAGTGCAGTCTTTTTGTCTGCATCATTAAGAGTTGTGAGGTTTACAACGCTTCCTCTATAACCAACAGAGTTGATAGATGACAAGAAAATTTGCTGAATAGAATAACCCCAACTATTATTAACAATTGTAGGATTTCTTACCCCAGTTGTTGAATTGATTGGTTTACTGTTGTGCCATGCTCTAATATAGTCAAATATATACAACGCCCAGTCTCCTGTAGGTGCATTACTAGCAGGATATGCAAATTCAATATTGTAAATGTTGGCATCTCGTGCCCAACCTTGGGTATTACCTACACATGTACCAGCAACGTGTGTTCCGTGATGACTTGTGAAGGGGTAATCATAGTCATAAGAACCTGTGGTGCTAATTCCTAGACCTGAACTATGTTGGAACCAATCATACTCAACTACTCTAGACCCTCCTGTACCGTCTACATTGACGGCAAACTCTGGATGGTCTGGGTTGATATGTGCATCAACAATAACAACGTCTACGTTCTTTCCAGAACCATTACATGAAATTGTTGCATTATACTCGGTAAACGATCCGTTAGTACCCCAGTTTGCTTGGTTGGATCCTTGAATGACACTTGGTAGACCCCAGTTTTTATCATCCGAGTCAATAGTTGCACTTTTTTCAAAATCTCCTGTCTGAGTCCATGCAGGACTAGGGGTCAATCCCAAATCTCTAGGAACGTGTTCACACGACAACACCCTAGGATCACTTCTAACCTCTTCTGCTTCCTCTTCAGTCAGCATATAATGAGTGTTCCTACTGATAGATCTCCTTACAGAACAAGAGACCTCTCTGTCGGGAATGTAAAGATTACCGCCAGGGGTCTCCATGTCATTGTAAAAATCTTCTAGGTCATCATAATTATGGAGAGTTACGATGAATTCTTGCATCATGATTCTAACTGAATAACGGTTAAGGTGACGGTAATTGCTGCAGAACTTGCTGCTTTGTTAACTACTTTGAGATAAATGTTTGTGCTTGGAGTAATATCATTATTAAATCCAATAGTTGCTGGAGTCATAATCTGAGACTGAGAACCAGTCGTAATCAACTCAGCAATAACACCGCTGCCTGGCAATGGATCGTCAGTTTCTGCTCTAGTTGCATCGCTAAGTCTGCTACCAGTGTCTGTGTAAATGGTAACCCATGCAGCACCATTAACTTCAATGTTGAGAAGACCGTAGGACTTATATCCAATAATAGTTAGGTTTTCTGATGATCCAGAAGCAAGTGAAGACGTGGTTGCAGAGAATGTACCTCTGGACTGGAGACCACTACCACTACCGCCACCAGATTGGTCAGTGTCATTAACCCATGCAGTACCACTCCACTTCAGAACCTGACCTGATGTAGGAGTTGTGATGGTTACATTTGCAAGATCTTGAATGTCGCTAGGGACCGTTGGTTTATCAGCAAGGTCATTCCAAGAACCAGAGAAAATTGATGGTTTATCGTTTAGATCATTCCAAGAACCACTAGTAGCAACATTGGCAAGAACGGGTTTACCAGTCAGATCAGCATAAGCACCTGAGAACAACGATGGCAGGTTGTCTAGGTCGTTATAACTGTTTGATGTAGCAACAGTACCCAGAGTGGGTTTATTGAGAATCTGAGCGACTCCAGTGGTAGCAGTCCAGTCAGAACTTACCTGAGCAGCAGGAATAGTTGGAGCTCCTGTTAGGTCTCCGTAAGAACCACTAGTTGCTACGTCAGCAAGCAGTGGTTTATTGATGATTCGAGTAGCACCTTCTGTTGCTAACCAGTCTGACGGTTGCTGTGCTGCAGGAATTGTGGGGGTATCTGATAGATCATTATAAGACAATCTAGCAGGAACAAATGCAGTTCCATTAGAACGCAAGACAAACTCTGCAGTGCTTGCTGCATCGATGTCAACCAGGATGTTGCTACCATCTCCTAGTTTTGAATATGCATCCAAAAACATGGAGTTGATCTTTTGACCACCCGACCTTAAAGTATCACCTGTTCCGTCGTTGGCGATAGAGCCAACATTGATAGTTTGTCTTGCCATCTGTTTTGTAAACTCCTATAGTTTTATTTATACCCCGTCAAACGTTGCTTCAGTGTTATCGAACGTACCAACCGCAGAGTCGAACGATGCTCCACCCTCGATCTCAGGTACATCCGTGTCAACCAGGATTGATGGATAAACATATCCACTTCCTCGATTCACAACGTCGATTCTTGCAACACCCACAAGTGCCTTGATGGTTGAGTCAAATCCAGTTGCAGAGTTGATCGAAACCGTAGGTCTTGAGGTATAACCATCACCACCTGAGGTCAACTGTACATCGCTGAGTCTGCCTGTCTTCAGTCTTGAAAGTGCAGATGCATTTCTACCGAAGATAGAACCCAAATAATCAAATGTGACCAGTGAGTTGGAGGATTCAACCAGTGCGACAGTTCTTTCTTCATCCTCACCCTCGATCTCTAGTTTATCGCCAGATTCGATTGGAGGAACAACAGTTGCTGCCACAACGTCAGCATCAGAACCAATGTACGAGTAAGCAACGAATGTACTTCCTGCGCGAGGAATCTCAGCAAAGTTGATTCTAGAACCAACAATCTCAAACGCGACTCCAGGTTCTTGAATAACACCATTGAGAGAAACAATAATGTTGTTCTCTGGTCTAATCGTAGTTGACTGCGAACCTTCCGTAATCGTTAGGGAGTAGAACACATCATTCAACTTGAGATTGAACGAAGAACTCAAAGAGTCAAAGTCAAATGCAATATTATCCAACTGTCTCAGTTTACCCATGTAAACCGCGTGGAAGGATGATCCCAATTCGGGTGCTTCTGTGAAAGAGATGGTGTCGGAGAATGCTGAGAACGAATCGCCTGCAGGTTGTAGAACACCGTTGACAAATGTCAGCAGATAACCGTCAGGATCTGGTAGGTATGGAGTACCATTGTTGATAGTGATTTTGAAGGAAGTTTGAGTTCCATCAAATCCTCTGAAGGATCTTGTGATCCTACCCTTAATCTCGCTGGATTCCACAACAGAACTTCTATATCCAATACCGATGATCTGAGCATATTTGTTGAATGTACCCAGTACACCACTCAGATATACTCTGTAGTTCTGACCAATTTGCTGAACCCTTTCGACAGTACCAAACGCGAGGGAGTCGGTTTCGTATACCTGTAGAACTTCGCCATAACCTTCTGGATCAGTACCAACGGTCTCGTAATATGCAACATATTCACCAACGGAGAAGTTTGTACCAGAGAGGTTTTGGTAATAGATAATTTGATCACCATTTTCCTCAACCTGGTCGATAATTACTGCGCTCTTACCTTGGATGATTCCACCCAAGACATTAACGAGTGTTCCGCCCTTAGTGAAGGTTTCTTGAGACGCAAATGGATAACTAACACGGATTTTATAGATCTTGGATGTTTTAATCACATCACCAATGCCTACCTGAACACCCTCATATGATTGGAATGTATCAATGTAAATATCGCTGATGGAAGAGTAAACAACTCTAGATACATCCAGAGAACCTTGAATAAACTCTGTTTCCAGTGTCAACTTACCACCAGCATTTGATGTAATAGGTGCTCTGTTGTTTTCAAATCCAATAATATCAAACTCAGAAGAAGATCTTGAAGATCTCGCGTAATCATCATCAGTAAAGGAACCGACCAGATCAATAACCTGCATTCTATCTGCGACTGCATCTACAGTTGCCTCAAATGTCGTAGTGTCATTTCTTAGAGTATTTGTCGCACCGATTGTACCATTTGTTATAATCACGTCAATGTATGAGACATTCTCTCGGTAATCGACTGAGAACACTGTGCAAGTATTAGTTGTAGAAGGAACAATTAGTTCATCACCAAAACTAAATGTCTGCAATGGATTAGTAAATGTAATCTCAAATCTCTTGATGAGATGTTTAATATATGCTCTATTTGAAGTGATAGAAGAAATTTCTCCTGTTTCTGTAGAAGTTGTTCCAAAGATGTAATCACCTGTAGATAGACCACCTTGGATTGGCGTATAAACTTCGCGTTGAACATAACTGATAGAGGGAACACTAATTGCATTCGATGGTAGGAAATTATCAATGTATACTGGATTATTCAAAGTTCCAATAAGAAGATCCATTTCATTATCGATGAATCCCTGAAGTTCGGAAAGAAGTTCCGAGTCTGCCGCGAGTGTAATGCCTGCCTCCTCATAAGGATAGTATCCAGAAGCAGCAGCAGGAGAATCAAGATCTTGTTGGATTGCTTTCTGCATCAATTCATTCACTCTACTGTATGCATAGATGCTCTCTACCAATTCACCATCTAGAGAACTGATTGTTCCTGTTGCACCGTCGATGTAAGCCGTCGCTGCATCATACATTGCAGAATTTCCAAAGGTAAGTAGATCATACACAACTGCATCAATGATATAACCCATGTCTCTGAGACACTTAGCATTTCCACCAGGAATCGAGAATCCTTGATAATTATTCAGAGTAAGTTGTAGTGCCTCGTACTTAATATACTCTTTGTTGAATAGTACAAGTTTTGCTGCCTCGCGATATGCACGATTCTTATTACTATCAAGTGTTCTGGTGATACCAGAAAGACTTCCAGTAGAAATAGCAGTATCTAGAATCGCGAAGAGAGTTGTGATTGCAGAAGCAACGTTTGCACATAGAGGAGCACCTGCAGGATCTGCAGTAATCGTGCCGTCAGTGACCTGAGTCTCGGAAGATCCAGTGATAGTGATTGCCTCGTTTCTCATGGCTTGAATTGCCATGTCTCTTGCTTGCTCGAATGCATATCTAGACTCGGTTTCTTCACCACTGAGGAACGAATCATAGATGTAGATTGCTGCAGCATCATATGTCTTATGGTTGCCACCATTTCTCAAGTCGAAGCAAACCTGATCAAGAACATCCTTGATGTCATCGATACATGCCTGGTTTCCAGTTGGAACAGTGAATGTTGGGAACTGGGTGAGCATTCTGTCAACAGCAACCTCAGCAATCAGAGTCTTATTGGACTCGATGAGGTTAGCAGCATCATAATATCTGCTGCTGCTGTCTGCACTGTTAGCAATCAGAGTAGGACCAAAGACATAAATCAACTGATTGTTGAATGTATTAACAGAGTCTGGATTGCCAGTGCTGAATGGTGCGATTGTAGGTAGAATTACTTGACCAGAGGCATCAGCATAGACAGTAGAGGTTACCTTTCTCCAAGAGTTTCCAGCATCTTCAACGGTGACAGGAACGTCGAAGAATTCACCAACTGGCAGGTTTCCGCTGCCAACAAAGAAGAAGAATGAATCATTGGCATCATTAGGTTTGACGCCATCACCATCCCAATAGAATCCCATGATTCCACTGGATGCCTGTTGGGTGTAGAAACTAAAGGTGAAACTTTGACCAGGTTCTGCAGTTGGAAGTGCTGCTGTAGGGGGAGTTAAGGCAACCTTTGTTCCACTGGTAGTTGCAGATGCTCTGATTCCATAACCGCCAGAACCAGTAAATCCTGTAGGAAGTGCTCTGTTAGCGGTCTCCATATTGATTGCACCAGTGGTCTGCCAGGTAGTCATGTTCTGGTAATCTGCTAGGAGGTTGACTTCCTCAGTTGCCAGATCTCTTTCTGGTAGTAGAACCTGAATTGCTTTGGTGAATAGGGTATCAACTGTACCTTTAATAATACGACAGTCGCCACCATAAGTACCATCATCTAGAGTGATGCTAGTATCTGTGTATTGTGCTTGTGAATTATATGGAGAGGTATATGTACCGCCACCATCTAGTTCCCAGTTGTTAAGTGCCAACTGACATAGTTCGCTTGCCTTCTCCCATGCAAAAATAGTAGGAAGAAGTTCATCCTTAACATGCTCAATAGAACCATCATCTGTAGTATTAACGTAATACTTCATTGATGTGATAATATTCTCATCACCGCCAGCAACCAGGTCGCCAATGATTGAAGGAATAATATACTCGTAAATATCTCTTCTGCAGACAGTCGTATCACCATTTGGATAATCAAATGCTCTGAATGTGACACCATTCAATTCAAACACAAACTCATCTTCAATATATGCAACTACTTCATCTGCAATAAAGGATCTATTGAACCAGATAAGGTCGCCAGCATCCCTGTACACATCTCCAGTAGGAGCAATGATGTCATTAACTTTGGTCCAGAGAGTATCGATTGTAGACTTGACATTTGCACATCCACCTGGATCATTAGTGATATTGATGGGTGGAATTGGGAATCTTGTGGTATATAGTGGAGACTCACTTAGATCACCAGAAACCGCATCTTGGCAGAGTTGACTCATCTCTTTGTGAGTGAAGACACTCTGTAGGACTTGCAGATTAATGAATCTCAGACCACCTGTTGAAGAAATATAGAACTCACCTGCCTTGACAGTATTGTAATCACCACCATCTCTAAGGTCCTTAATGACAGCAGCAAGGATTAGAGATAGGTCCAACTTACATCTTTCAGAACCTGCACCAGAACCATCTTCATCGCCAGGGATGACTAGATCTGGGTATCTTGCTTTCATTCTGCCATGTGCTTCATCCACGATATATGCAGAGTTCTGCTGAATTAGATTTGCAGCATCTCTATATCTGTGTTGTGCATCAGTGTAGAACTGGTCTGTAGTGATCGTCTTGGTTGCAGTATCAATATCTTTGACAACCAGAGGAACTGTAAGTTGAGTAGAAACAACTGCCGAAACACCACTACCATTTGAAATAGTCTCATCAGTGGTAAATGTTCCAGTTGTTGCACCAAGATATAGCGTCTTCAGACCATAATTAATACCTAGAATAGTTGCAGTTGCAGAAGAACTACCACCAGTGATAGTGTCATTAAATCCAAAGTTGCCGCCAGCAAGAGTGTGATATGACATCTTTCTGACTTCTAGAGTCTCGCCAGATGTAAATGCTGCAGACTCATTTCTATAACCAACCTTATAATTTTGGATTAGATCCCCAATGGATAGAGTATTGGTTGCATTTTCATAATCGATGATAATGTTCTCAACCTCTTCTGCCTCAAGGAAGTTGCCATTAACTTCCAGAGTAGCATCATCTAGAGAAGCAACTTCAATCGAACTCTTACTGATGTCATCAATAATAGCGTTTGGATTTGTTGGAGAAACAATTCTGTTGAACAATAGACCAAAGAATTCACTAGGATCACTGATGGTAACCGATGATGTTGGTTCGATCGTGGTCGAAGTTAGGATTCTGAAGACCGCGTTTGAAGTCTGACCAGTAATTACGTCCAAAGATGTGAATGCAGTCTCAGGAGTTGTAGTTTCTGCAATCAATCTTCTTGTATCTGGATACCAGAAGAGAACTCTACCTGCAGCACCGCTTGGAGCAGTAAATGTTTCGCCCTGCTGGAAACTTCCCTGAGTTTGAGGGTAGTTATCTGTGGTATCAACAACAATGTAAGTATTGGTATCTCTATATGGAGTAATACCAGTAATTCTAGCGATAATACCCGTCTGAGCAGAGATGATGAAGTCATCAATATCCATATCGAGCAGACCAGCAGGAGAATCGTATGTACCAGAAGTCTTACTAATAACGATCTGATTTGTTGTCAACTGGTTTGCAGTATCAAGATTGATTTCTTCAACAACTGCCGTCTTATTACGGAGGTTAGTAATTTTCTCTCTGAACTGATAGACATTTGCATTAGTATTTTCAGTGGTTGTGGTTACATTACCACTGAATCCAGTTGCAGATACAATCAATGATTCACCATTAGAGAATGTTCCAACCACGTTGAACACTACGATCTCGGAGGTTGTAGAACTGATTACAGTAGCAGAAGCACCAGAAACCAGACCTCTAATCGTATTTCCTAGTAGTGGGAAGATACCACTGGTGTTTGTAACACCGATTGTGGTGGTTGTGAGGAACTGGAGTTCAAGATTTGCATAACTTACTTTAGTAGGTGCTGAAGGTGGTTCATTGAAGATAATACTACCAGACTGAACCTCGAAAGCAGTTCCTGCTGCTTGAGCAATACCATTGATCACAATCATAAATTGTGATGCCTGAGCAATAACAGGTGTCCCATCAATGGTTAGTGGGAATACCGTTCTTTCACCATCAAACAAGTTAGCGATGTTATCAATTTTCTGTACGACAGAGGTTAGAATTTCCTCCGAAGAAGTTAGTCGCTTGTTTCTGAATAGTACCTGTGTGTTGTCAAATTCACTATAGACTGGTTCAACCAAAGCGAAGTTGTCGATATTGGAAACAACAGAACTTTCAACAAGATTAACACTCTTTGTAAGTTCAAAGTCAGTTCTATTGGTAATACCTTTACCACCACCAACGATACCAATTTCACCGAAGATCTTAAATCCAGCAGGGTGAATATTGTCAATAACCGTCTTCTTCCATTGGTCGATAGAAATAGGACTCTTGATATTGTACGAGAACAACTGATAGAGGTAAGAGTCTTGAACTTTCTGAACAATTTCACTGGGTTTACCGATGTCATCGATAAACTTACCAGATGTATTAGTAATTGAGTCCACTTCAAGAACACCCTTAGCAATACTAATTTCACCGATAGTACCACTTGCCTTAGAGATCAGACCGTTAACTCTTTGACCAATCTCAAATGTACCAGTGTAGTTAATGAGTTTGAGCAGTCTAGGACCAATCTGCCAACCAGAGTTTGTTGATACATAACCGACTGCGGTAGCAGTTTCGATTGTATCGCCTTGGAATACAGTCTCACCAGAAAGGAATCTGGCGGTTTCTAGTGTTGCTTCTGCAGCACCACCAAATGATGCAGTCAGAATGATTTGTCTACCTTGACCACCGTTAACGAAGTTGATGAAACTTCCTGTCTCTGCATCCTGAGGAGTTAGTGCAATTCTCAACTGATCATCTTCTAGACCTGCACCCTCACCAGCAACCGCATAGTAGGTTTGACCTGCAACCAAGAAACCGAATGAGGTTAGTGGGAACTCTTGTCCTTCGCCAAGGTCTTCAGTTTCAAAGGTTACTTCTGCACCATTTTGAATGCCGTGTGGGAAGGAGAACTGGAACAGACCTAAGTCAAGGTTTACAACGTAAGTAAAGGATGACTTCAGTTCAATTAGAGGTTCGGTAGTATAACCAGAACCAGGATTCTTAATGGTAATACCATTGATTCTACCGTTTCTAAGGATTGCTTCTGCCTCAGCACCAGTACCACCGCCACCAGTAATTACAACTTCAGGAGGTGAAGTATAACCAGTACCAGGATCAGTGACCTGAATGCCACTTAGAACACTTGTACTAGTCAACTGTAGGTTAACAGGGAATGTAATTTCTGGTCTTAGTGTGTAGTCTGGCGTATAATCAAAACCAAAGTTGTTGTTCTTCAGATTCTTGATCTTACCAATTCTGTTGCCAGTGACGAAAATTGAAGCACCAGTACCAAAAGGAGGAATAACAACCTTAAGTTCAGCACCAGAACCTGCAAGTGTGGGTCCTAAGATTCCATCAATAGCATCCACGTCAATAGATGCAGTGGTATATCCCTTACCAGGATCTGTGACAGTAACCTCGACAATTTGACCTGCAGGATCTGTAGTTCCATCAACACGAATAGAAACCTTACCGCCAGTACCGTCTCCATCAATAGGAACACTGAAATATTCACCTGCTGCATATTCAGTACCAGGACTTACAATTTCAACTCTCTCAATTTTTCTAGCAGACTGAATTGTATCGATAATTGGTAGTTTTTCATAGAAACCACCGCCACTAACCAGTCTTGCTTGTGCAATAGGACCAACTGCCTTAGGTGAAGAAGTTGTGTAGTCAGTAGAGGATGCAATTGCTGCTTTTTCAGGATCAAATTGGATTGGGAACTTAAATACATTGGCACCAGAGGTGATTGTTGCCCCTTCTAGGTCAGAGATTACAAATTCGCCAATATAAGGACTCTGAACAACGTCGATGTAAGAGTTCTCACCAACAGGTTTGTTCTCAGTTAGTCTTGATGGGTCTGCATAGTAAGAAATGTTCTCAACATCATCGGTCACCTTAAATGAGATGTATGGAGAGTTGCCTGGTTCATCAAGACCAGGAGTACCTCTTCTAACAATGTTTTTGAAGGTATACTCAATTCTATTAAGGTTATCTTCGTAGAAAGATAGATAATGACCGTAGTTTGAAGAATTTGATAGGTCGAATGTATATTGCTGACCAGTAATAAACTTGAAGATAGGATGCTTCACATATGTCGTGAATGTTGTTCCTGAGGCAATTGCTGCACCAGGAGTGCTGTCAGCATTGTATAAGAACTCTCTCTGATTCAGAATTGTTTCAACTGCATATGTTCCTTCTGCCTGAGCATAGTTAACGCTATTGTCAATACTGATAACATCACCAGCATTTAGATAGTGAGAAGTTGCAGTAGAAACATAGAGTTGATTTGTCAGTGCCTGAGCAGTTGGTTGTAGAATCTTTTCTAGATTTGCAGTGACAGAAATCTGAGTTACCGATGCTAGACCACTAATGGTCAACTCAGTGTAATCTGAGTTGAATGAGAAGTAAGATGAACCTAGAGCATAGACAGAACCCCTAGAGAATTCTGATCCTGCAATAATTTCATCAATTCTTACAAGATAGTCATCTTCACTATATGGTTTGAACTTAGCAAACTCATCAAGATTATTAGTTCCTCCTGCAGGAGCATTGTAATTTGTCAAATCAATTACAAATGTACCAGGAGTGGTGTTAACTACGCTTGCAAATAGGTAATCTTCAATGTCATTTACAACACTATCAGAAGATCTAATTTCATGAGTATCATTTGCCCAAGTGCCAACAATTGAAGATAGGTAAATCTTGTTGTCAGAACCAAGTCTCATAACTTTAGCAGATGCTACCGTTCCTCCAACAGAATTTACTTGAGTTAGAGTCGTACCAAGATTAAACTTAAATGACTGATTAAGAGTAAACTCGTATACATTATCAACTTTGCTAGTAGTAAATACCTTGAAGAAGAACTTATCAAATGCCTTTGCATTAAATAGTGGTTTTCTACCACCAGGTGAAGGAATGGTAGCAGTTCTGGTTGACCAAGTATTTGTAGTAAACGTTGGTGATTGTGAGTCTTGAGTAAGTACAGTTGGCAGATCAGAGTAATCCAAAACTTGGAAACCATCACCTGCTAGTGTATATGTACCATTAGTAGAACTTAGGTCTGCGACAGTTGCTGATGATAGAGTTCTGTTTAGGGTGATGTTAGAGTTAGAAAGTGCAATATCACCAATTCTTACAGCATCTGCATTCTTGTCAAATTTAACAAGTAGAGAACCACCAAGTTCAAAGTCATAAATGGTTTGTGCTACGGTAGGTGCAGTGAATGTATCACTATAGACGAGGTAATCACTATATCTAATATCATCAACCTGCATTGGATGCGAGTTGGCAGTTGTAGTAGAACCCCAATCCATAGTTGTGGGATTCATGTTATCAGCAATCTCATCAATAGTTGCTGCCTCAGTTCCATTCCAGAACACTTTGTAAGTATTAACACCAGCAGAAACGGACTTGGTTAGAGCAATATGTACCCAACCAGAAGTTAGATCAGTAATGAAGGTCTGTGCCGTTGTATCATCAGTGATAGATCCAGTATTGTTGGAAAGACGTAGTTTACCGTAGTTTCCAGTGTCAAGACTGTCTGCACGAAGTACGACCTTGACCCCAGTTGATGCATCAAATGCATGGATGAGAATAGGTTCACCAGTAGTAGGAGCACTACTCATCTTAATCCATTGCTCAACTGTAAAGACAGTAGAATCTAGAGTTAGACCAGTAGCACTAATTTTTGCATCCTGGGTGATCTCATAAGAACCAGAACCAAACTTAGCATCAACCTCAAGGTTGACAGTTCCACTTGTAGTGAGGTCTGCTGCTCTGCCAACTGCATCTGTATATGCAGATTCTGCGTTGAACAAGAATTGAGTTCTGTTAGGATGTACTTGAGCAGCAATAACTGGATCTCCAGAAACATCACTGAATACTGCAGTATTCTCAATACCTTCTTCATCACTGTCAGACATTAGTTTGTTAACCTGGACCACAGAACCGTCATACTTCAGTTTAGCAAAATATGAGATCTTATCTCCAGTAGAAGTGATTGCAGATACACCAACGTTCAGTACATCAAATTGATCATAGTTAACGGGAATGGACTTAACAGAAGTGGTATTGGGGAAAGTATATGACTTGTAGAACTTAACTGTTGCTGAAGAGTCAATCTTGACAACTGCAATTTTATTTCTAGTATTTCCAGTGGTTTCATGGTATGTACCAACAATGTACATTTCATCGTATTCATCGATGACTGCAGACATGTCTTCTAGATCAAGACCAGGGAACGCAATTGTCTTAGACCAGTTGATAGTAAATCTATTACCAATAAATTCTGCTTTTGCAACGAGAATATTGGTCAGTGCCTTACCAATCAAATAAACACCATTGTCTGATCCAACTTTGATCTGGAAGAACTGATCTTGAGTTGATAGTGAAGTTACCTTTCTTCTAGTAATTGTTAGACCATCTTTATCAACATACATCAACATTGCGTCATATGTATGCCCTGAGTTGGTGCTTGTATAACCAGAGATTACAACTCCCTCACCAAACACTGCAACATCGGTTCCATAATCTTGTCTGCTAACACCAGAGATACCAGCAAAACCTCTTTGCCATCTGAAAGTTGCATCAGTTCCTGTAGCATTTTCTTCCCATTTGGCAAGAATAATGTCAGGATTAAATGCTGCTGTTAGAGTTTCATTTGGATTCGTATTACCTAGAACATAAATGTTGCCCTGAACCTTGGTTAGTGAAATAAACTCAACAGATTTTGTCTGTAGAGAAGGGACTGTCTGACTCAAAGATTTGGACCAAATCAAGAAACCTTCTGAGTTAAACTTCATGACAACAGCATGAGTGTTTCCAGAAGAATCTACAGACTTACCAACTGCATAAACATTTTTACTTTCGCTAAGGATTTTAGTGATAGTAAGACTTTCGCCATTAACGACTAGTGTTCCATAGTAGTTTGATCTTGCCTGAACCTGAGGAGGTGTAATTCTGATTCTAGGAGGATTCTCAGAAGAATATCCAGAACCAGAGTTTAGAATATTAACTCTATCAATAACACCAGTTGTAGTAGGTGTAGTGGAAACTACTGCTCCACTACCTTCTGTTGTCTCAATCTCAATAACTGGAGGAACATCATCGTTATAACCAATACCAGTTCTATCAACATGAACTTGCTCAAGACCTGAAATTGTAATCATGTTGATGGTCTTGCTGGTAGGCTCCATCTGAGGAGTGGTGTCAATAAAGACAGTATCACCAACTTCAAGGTTGTGTGCTCCCGTAGTTGTAATTACACCCTTATAAGAATCGGTTGCAGGACTATATTCGTAAGTGTAAGAGGATACATCATTACCTTCAATTCTAGAAACTTGACCAGATGCACCATATCCAGCAGTATTAGTATCATCAAATACAAGAACATCACCAACCTGATAGTTGATACCTGGGTTTTCAATCAAGAAACCGCTAACTTTTGCATCTTCAAACTTGGTTGTAGTAGAAACTTCAATGTCAACTTTAGATGCAACGTCAATCTTGGGAAAGTAATCAAAGATTTGTAGTTTGTTCTCTTCAAACATGATGTTGGGGTCATCAATCTCGTCTTGACTGATAATACCATCTTTGTTCTCATCTTCTACCTCGAAGAGTAGGAAATTGCCATCTTCTAGAGTAATTGCATTTGTTTGTTCATTTGCTGCTCTTTCAATGTCAACGTCAACATTCTCGAAAGGATCTCTATATCTAACAATACCTGTAGGAATATTTGACTGAACAGCAAACTGATCTAGATTCCACTTATCGGGAACAGAGTAGAAGTCTGGTCCAATGATGTATGGGAATGATGCATTGCCAGCAGCATCAATACTTACAAAATATGCATAAGTACCATCTGGATACTCAGGAGTTTTTGTAAAACGACCATTATATTGATCTAAGAAGATCGACTCACTCTGGAATGTGAATTCATAGTCTTCAATAAATTCACCAGCAGGATATTGAGAAAGAAGAGGACCCTGAGTACGAACAGGGTTAGGATTGGTGACCTCATCATAAACAAGATTAGACTTTAATGCATAACCGCTCTTAATTTGACCAATTTCACTATTAATATTAGTTGGGTCAGTCAAACCATATGGACCATAGATGGGATTACCATCAAATGCCCAACCAATAATAGGAGAATGCTGAAGACCATCAACTTTCTCCATAAGAGACCCACTCATGACTTCTAGGTTATCACCTAGAACAAATCTTAGTTGAGTTGGGTTTGAAATGTGTGCGTATTCACCACCAAACTGTTTATTGAAACCTTCAAAGATAGAACCTTGAGCATAATCAAAATTCGTGTTTTCCTGTAGGTTGTATGTCCACTGGAAAATATTTGCGGAGAAACTTGCACCTTCACCAACAGATACGAGGCGAATTTGTGTATTATTAGAACCGTATCCAATACCTCTATTAAGAATGGTGATCCCAGTAACCCTACCAGAATCAACACCTTCAGTAGAAATGGTTGCCTTTGCAATTGCACCGAAACCATCGCCAATAATTTCTACTTCTGGTGCAGTTGTATAACCAGCACCAGAAGCAATAACTGCAATGTTTGAAATTCTGCCATTGCTGACATATGCTTCAGCAGCAGCACCATTACCGCTACTTAATGTGATAGTTGGAGAAGAAGTGTAATCTTCACCAGAATTAGTGATTACAACACTATTAATTGCGCCTCGGACAACTGCTTTGGCAGTTGCACCAACCCCGCCACCACCAACAATGTTCACCGTTGGATTTGATGTAAAACCAGTACCAGAAGTCTTAACAAGAATTCTTGAAACAACTCCGTTGGTAATGATTGCAGTAGCAGTAGCACCATCGCCACCACCACCTGAAATTGAGACTAGAGGAGATGTCTTGTATCCAGAACCACCAGCAGTAACCTCAATATCTACAATTGAACCATTAACAACTGCTCTTGCAGTTGCACCAGTACCACCGCCACCACTAATTGTTAGGGATGGAGGTACAACGGCATCATACCCCGTACCGCCATTAGTAATGTCAATGCTGGTTAGAGGACCATATGATAGTTTATTTGAAGACTTATAGTTCCAAATACTGACACCATTAACAAATGAACCAATTGGACCTGGTTTAGTTGCTTCTTTTAGTGAGATCGTAGCAGGGACTTTTGGGTATCTGTTAAGTTTTCTTTGGTTTCCTGGAAGTAGCGCGGTCCCAACGAAAGGCCCAATTTTGTAATTAGGAATACCAGAGGAGGCAACATATACATAATCCGTATTGAAAAAGGTATTCTGGACGTTGGAAGCGAATCTGCTGATTGATGCGTTGATTGATGTTGTGTCACTCTTTCCTTTGTTAAGGTCAATTGAAATTAGAATATTGCCCTGAGGAACAATGTTTGCAGGAGCAGGTAGTTCGTATGTAAATGTTCTTCTAGTAGGAATTGAAGTAACAAGGAACGAACCGTTATAAACGATTGGGTTTGCACCGTATACAGTAACTTGATCCCCGACAAGTAGACCATGAGGATCTTCGGTCTCGATAGTTTCTGTTCTATTTGAATCACCACCAAAGTTTACCGTAGAAACTTGCAGTAGTTTCTTAACGTTATACAACCAACTATCAAGAAGACGAGTATCTTCTGTAGAACCTAGTTTTGCAATCGTAAGTTTATCGCCAGGTAGATAATATCTACCATCATCTGTTAATACGGTCTTGTTTGCCTCAACAATACCCAATACAGACAATACAACTTCATCGGCAGTGTCCTTGTTAACATAGACAAAGAAGTTTGATTCGCAAACAGTTGCAGGATCCCACTCTCCTCCAACACCACCTAGATTGATACCTCTAGTACATTCAATAAATTGAGTTAGAGACTTTTCCTTATAACGGATGAGTTCATTACCAACAATGACCTCACCGTTTCTTTCTGGCCAACCAATAGTTGAGTCAACGGTAATAATGATGTCGTTTGGACCAAGAGGTTCTGCAAGTTTAGTTTTATATGGAATCGTAAACTCGCCAACAATAGACTCTTCAGATAGTGTTAGTTCGTAAACATCAAATCTTGGAGTTTGGATTGCGATATAGTTTTCAATCAGTGCTTCGGCAGATTTGACATTAGTGTCAATATCACTCTCTACTTGCTCCAGAAGACCATTTGATAGATCTCTAGGATCTCCAGAAACTAGTCTCGCTCTGAGTACGGTGTCTACAGACCAACTTGCAGCAGATGGTTTGATGAGTTGATCTTTTGGATATGAGATTTCAACCGCAGCAGAATATAGTAGATTGAATAGATACTTGACAGCAAATTGCGTGCCTTTAGATGCATAAAAATCTTTTGCTGTTGAAAGTACGTTAGCAATATTAATATTATTAAAGTCAATATCTGGCAAACCAGGCATATACTGATTTGCAATTCTTCTTAGAAGTGTTTTAAGAAATACGGAGTCTAAACTACTTACAGATACACCAGAAGTATGATCAGAAGCAACAGATTGGTTTTCAGTTGAAAATACAGCACTATTATCTTCAGTATAACCAGTAATACCGCTAACACCTCTACTACAGTTCAAGAACTGGGATTTTTGGTATCCACGACCAGGACTGACAATCTTAAATCCTGTAATTTCTCCATCACCAACAATTGCAGATGCTTTTGCTCCAACAGGTACTGAGATAAAGACTTTAGGTGGATTTACCGATGAATAACCCGTTCCAAAATCTGTGATGTTAATATCAATAATTTGACCATTGAATACAGTTGCCACTGCTGTAGCACCCGATCCTCCAATAGGATTTCCAATATTGTCTTTTCTATCGTCTACAATATAAACACTAGGAATATCCTCATAACCAGTACCACCATCCAATAGATCGATATTGATAACACGACCGAAACTATCAACCTCAACATCTAGAATTTGAGCACCAGTTGGTTGAATGACTGCAACTCTAGGAGGGTTTTCTACAGAATACTGAGTACCTGCATTGGCAATATCTACACCAATAAGTTCACCAGCAGAGTTTAGAACACCTTGCAATACCGCGTTAATACCAATATCGGT
>Ga0181591_10000200_pt1 | contig 42516 bp, 53 predicted proteins | sample 071ome_33_FD_133757 | JGI IMG/M metagenome (GOLD analysis project Ga0181591, IMG submission 133757) | Coastal salt marsh microbial communities from the Groves Creek Marsh, Skidaway Island, Georgia - 071412AT metaG (megahit assembly) | ecosystem: Environmental > Aquatic > Marine > Intertidal...
TAGACCCGACACCGTATAACGCTAGCGGTGCGATATTAGATACATACAAAGGAACACGGATAGCTACGCGAACTCAGGTTGCTGGTGCGCAAGCAGCCGATGCGATCGGACCTGAAGCGAATGTCTTACGTCCACGGCAAGCTCCGCTGCAGCCTCACGCTGATGTAACCCAGCGGGAAAAATACATGTATTTCGGGGGCGCGGCTCCCGATAATCAAGGTTATTCACCGTACAACACACCGGACGCTAACACCCCTGCTGAAGGCAGGACTGGCGGTCCTGTCACTCATAGGAACTATGAAAACACATTACTGACAAATGTTTTTGGTACGCAGGGGACTTCTGACAGATCGCAGTGGCGGTATCACCAGCCGGTGTACTGCAAGACTTATACGGAGACGTTACGCTCGCAGTCGCCTGGCTTAATGTCCACGCCACTGCGGTACATCTACCGTGGCAACTCAACGCAATACAATGAAAGCTACGACTTAGGTATAGGCTTCGCTCCTCTTAACTACGACGAGTTCGGCGGTGGTTGCGATATTCCGCCTCCGTGCCCAACAACCACTGGGGACCCCCTAAACCCTCAACCTGGGGATATTTTAAGAGGGTCCAGCTTCTGCACTTATGATTTTATAACATGGTATAACACTTTAAGCTCCGCTCCAATAGGTACAGGAGATACATACACAATACAAGATTCAGACTACTTCAGTAAGGTATACTACGTTGTAACGTATCCGAACGGCTCCACGGGAGTTTCTGATGCTAATTGTTTAGGCACAGTAGATCCCGGTGTATCTTTAGATCTATGGGTAAATGAAATAACTGAGTTTAACTCAATAAAACTAGATGAAGGAATAGCATACTGTAATCCCAAGACAACAATAGATAAATATGGATTTACTTATGTAGCCTATTGGGTGCCTTCAGCACAAACAGGAGCTTTAGATACAACTCCAAGCTCCGTCTTCATACGTAAACTCGGGCGGGACGGAAAAGAAATTTGGACTAAAAAATACAACACCGAACCGTATACGATCGGAGGAGGAGGGATACTTATATCCTGGGTGCCTCAAATGAGCTTAGAATTTGATACTACAAATCAATTCTTATATTTAGTTTACGGAAAAGGTTACTTGAGGGCAACCGAAAACGTAGTTATAAAGATAAAAAGTCAAGATGGAAGTATACAATGGTCTTACTCTTATAATTTAGGGCTGCCAGAAAGCTCTACAGCCGGAGAGAACTTTAAAAGAGGTCAATGGGATCCTGTATTAAATAAACTATGGGTACTTACTAGAAGAAATGAATTTAGCGTAGTTTATAATATAGATCCAGATGACCCTAGTACACCATCAGCAGCACAGTTATTTAAATGGAGAAATGCTAGCGCCTTAACACCGTCAAACCACATAACAGAAGTAAGTTTTGTGAGATCTTTAGACGGTAGTGTATTATGGTGGATTGTTTACGACGATATAAATTTCCAGTACATTTATAAAGCAGATGAGCAAGGAATAATCGATGCAAGTACTCCAGCGAAACGATACTCATTAAATAATAGTACTGGCACAAATGAAGTTAATCCGCACCCCATAGCGTTAGCTGTAACTTATTCAACAGGGTTAGAAGGATTTATAGTAGCGTTCTCGCGAACAAGAAATAATGGTCAGTACAGAGGTTTAGTGCTGTATGACGACCAATTTAATATTGTTAGAGCAATTACACTACCAAACAGTATGTTTAATATATTAAGTATAAGCTTAAAAGACTCAGACACAACTAAACTTATAGTAGCCTGTACTGGTGGTTTTATTAGCAGTCAAAGTACTGTAAATCGTGGAGACTCTGTTTCTTATGAAGTTGACTCAAATTTAACTCAGATAAAAACTATATCTGCTGGAAAAATTGTATCTCAAGTTGCAACTCAAGTAGAAGGATTTCCCTGCCGAGTTGCGGCGAAATACGACTCAAATGTAAATAGAGCTATAACAACTACGCAATCCTTCCCAAATAATAGATACGCAGCATTTGGGATTAGAGGAATCGTAACGATAGGCATCAGAGCAATCGGTTCCGGTTTAAGCCCCAACTTAAACTACGGGAATCCTTCTGGGTACACAGCAAGAGCAGAGGCTAATATAGGAGTAAGTCAAGCAATATCTACAACACTTTCAGTGAACTCATCTGGATTACTGCCTCTAATTTCGGGTGTGTCTCTAATACCGTCAAGGACAAACCTAGCTTTAACAGCAGAAGATACTACAGGAATGTTCACAACAAACTACAGCGGGATAAACTTCACCTAATTATCACTCAAGTAATGTAGAAAAACTAGGAAGGCCTAAACCCTCTTTAGCGCACCATTTCATAAGAGACTTAAATAACCTATGGTTAACTAAGTACTGTTTATGAACATGCTCAAACAAATCTAATAACTCTTCTTTGTCAAGCTTCTTAGCTTGCATCAAAAAATACTGATGCGTAAACTCTTGCTCAGCCGTAATCCAATTAGGCTCGGTCATGGCCACGCGGCGCAAAGGGAGGTAAATAAATCCTGACGATGTAAACTGGCTTGCATCGCGTCTTATGCACATGGATGACTTTTACAATCTGCCATCAGGTGTGGTTGAAGCACTGCTTGATAATTACACAGTGCAAGGGCGCGTGCTAGCTCCTTATGACCCCCTCCAACTACTTACAGATAATCTTAAGCAGAGGGTCTCGGAGATCACAACCAACAAAGATGAAGAAAATTTATATAGTTTAAATTGGTGGCTCGATCAGTCCGTCAAAGACTTCGACTGGGTGGTGGCAGTAACTCTAGGTTCAAAAGAGTACAACAAGTACATCCTTGAATACGGAACAAACATAGCAAAAAAGGGAATCATTATACTCGATAGACTGTCCTTCATCGAGCCAGTAACCAGGAGACGCGGGTTCCTTCTGTCCAACCCCATGACAAAGATGATAGTGCTTTCCCCTCGACCTAAGTTCAGAGCGATTGGATCCACGCGGGACTCCGTAACAGCCTGCTGGTTCGTCTTTGAAAAAGACCCGAAAACAAAAAGTACAGAGATCGCGTATGCCCTAGATTGGGACGCAGTTAAACCTTTAACTCCCCTTCAACCGTGAATAAGATCGACAGGCTGATCAAACTGCAAACCAACTTAGTTGAGAGCGTAGACAAGCTTAATGCGCAGCTTAATAAAATGTGCGCTCTGTTAGTGTCTGATCAGATCCTGCAAGAAACTGTGTCCCCAGATGGGGACGTGCGGTCTCCAGAGCAGTGTGCGTCGATCATAAAAGAAAGTTTTAATGCAAGCCTGTGCTTATCGAAGAGTCTAGATGACGACTGTAAACAATTTGACTATTCAGTGTCGGAATTTTTCGTAGACGACGAAGATACCGAAGAACCTCGGAAGGCAATCGACATTTCTGATGTGTTCTAAGTATCGAGCTATACTTCAGATAATTGACACGGGAATGTGTCCCAAACACGACTAACTCTAGACGGCTTACGGCATTACGTTTGCGACGGAGTTAACAGGCCGCTTCCTTCTGTAACTAGCGTTTTATCTGCCACGCAGACCGAGGAAACAAGAAAGAAGCTGCAGCACTGGAATCTGATGAACCCCGGAGTGGCTGAGCAAGCTGCTGAACGGGGTTCTTGGATCCATAACTCTGTAGAAAACTACATCCGAGGACTAAAGGTACAACCGCCCAAAGCTTACGAACCATACTGGCTTGACATGCCAGAGAAGTTAAACGAACTCCTAGACGACGCAAAAGTACTCTGGTCCGAAAAACCTTACAACCAACCGAAGTGGAATAAGTTTGTAGGCAGCGACGGTGTAGGCAGGCTCCATTACTACGATACGGAATCAGACGAGGGGTACGCAGGGTGCCCTGACATCATCTATCGTGATCGCAATGGAGAAATTGTCCTAGGAGACTTCAAGACATCACTAGGCCCGTACTCAGCCAAGTTCCCCAGCACGAAAGTGCAGATGAGCGATCAGCTCAGAAAGTCTCTAGTATCTGGAGTCTTCAAGCTGAAAAAGACCACGCTGCAGCTCGCTGCCTACAAGCTCGCGGCCGAGAGCTGCCTAGGAATTAAGATACAGAAAACACAAATCATTGTAAGTACACCAGTGCCGTCATATTCGGTGCAGGTGTTTACATTTAGCGAAGGCGAGGTGGAAAAACATACAAAGTCGTGGCTCGCGGTCCTCAAGGACTTCTATATCAAGCTGCGCACAACTTAACACAGTCTTCACAGACTGAACTTGACGGCCGGCCCAGCCGTGCCAGAATGACCGTCTGCCCAGCCCTTTCGCATGGATTTTGCCTTTTCGTGGAACAAGGAAGTCAAGAACTATCTTGACCCGAAACTAGGCAAAATCGCCGAAGGTGGTAACTTTGCTGCGTTCAATAACAACTGGATTCAGGGCGACGACGATATAATCAAGATCGCAGACCTAACATGCCAAGGCTATGGACTCTGCGCGTGGCACTTAGTCAATGGAAAGAGAGTTCAAGGTGGTACAGGCTGCATCCAAGCAGGTCTGATAATTCTAGATATTGATAACCAGGCAGATGGTAAGGATAAAAATGGCAATAAAGTACAACAGCAAGAACTGACAGTAGAAGAAGCTCTAGAGCTAGACCTATGCAAGCGGTATCTAAGTTTTGCATACTATTCTCCTAGTACGTCAGAAACCTGGCCGCGCTTTAGGTTAGTCTTCGGCTTAGCTAAACCTATTATAGATAAAGACTTCTACCAGTGGTTTACTAGAGAGTTAGCTAAACAAGTTCCTGGCAGTGATGTTCGAGCCACGCAGGTCCCAAACCTGTTCTATGGAACATCTGATCCTAATGGTCTTATCTGCGTAACAGACAAATACATACCCGCCGAGAAGATAGATGAAGCTTACCAGGCTTTCATAAAGATACCTAAGCAAGAGTCAGGTCAATCAGACCCTGAGGAGGCGATCACCCTGGAGGCCGATCCTGACGGGGTAGAGCTGACAGGTCTGCTGAGCCGAACGGTCAAAGGGATCCTCGATGGGGAGGCTGTAGACGACCGCTCAACCGCCATGGCGGTGGCATTCAAAGAGATCATCGGCTGGGCCAACTGGCTGCGAGAGAACAGCGTCCCGGTGGCAACTGCGCCACTTGACGCAGCGAACCAAGTGTTTTACGCTATCTACCAGTACGCCCCGGAACTAGACGGAAAATTCAACCGCATCCTAAATAGCATCCAAGATCCCATCAGCCTTAAACCAGCAGTAACCCTGGCAGCAGACGACGGCGACTTAGCTGCGTGGAAGCGGATCAAGACTCAGAACAATCAGATCTTTAAAGAGTACTGCCCAGAAGAAATCAAAAAAGAACTTAAGGCCAAAAAAGCAGAGCCTAAGAACTCTGTAATGACTATCGACTTCGATTTCAACTCATCCAAATCAACATCGGTATCAACACCCCCAAAGGAGAAACCTATGGATGCCACGCCGCAATCCCCTTCCCAGCTCATCCAGATTCAGAACAACAACAGGCAGTTCAGTGAAAACGATATTGCAGACATTATTGTAAACAACTATGGAGAACAGTTCCTCTACGACTCAAGCCTCGATGAGTTCTTTACATACGACGAAAACGATGGCGTCTGGTTCCTGAACGACGAGCAGCACATCAAACGCAGGATCGTAAAAACCCTAGATACATTCGTTCAAGCCGGTGTCCTCTCGAAGTACAACTCGGCAACCATCAGCTCCGTTTACCTGATTCTCAAAGCAAAACTCCTCCGTTCTGTAAACGGCGGGCGCGGGTCGATCTGGCAAACCTCCAGAGGCAAAATCCCGTTCAAAAACGGCGTGCTCGAAGCTCACACACTGGAGTTCGAGGAAGGCAATCAGCGCGAGGGCTACTTCCAAACCCGGCTGCCATTTGAATACGACCCGAATGCTACGTGCCCAGAGATCCTTAAGTGGCTTGAATGGGCTGTGGGTAAGGATAAGCTGATCATCATCCGTGCGTTCTGCCGTGCTGTTCTGATCGGCTACACAACTGGCGAACGTTTCCTGCATCTGATCGGCCCAGGAGGCTCTGGTAAGTCCACGCTGCAGCAGCTGCTCATCGCCTTGGCCGGCTACACGGGCACACATACCAGCGACCTAGAGACAATCGAAACCAACCGCTTCGAGTGTCACAGCCTGATCGGCAAGCGGCTATTGCTCCTGACTGACGAGGCGTCATTCAGCAAGCGACTCGACACGCTCAAGAAACTTACATCCTCCAGCGACACTCTTCGCGCTGAGCGTAAATACGGCAAAGAAGTCATCAACTTTAAACCAGAGCTACTGGTATCCATCGCCAGTAACGAACACATCAGCAGCTCCGACATCAGCAGCGGTCTGGAGCGCCGCCGACTGACGATCGTGATGGATCAGGTTATCGATCCTTCACTACGCCGCAACTTGATCAGTGTGTTCCCCGATCGCATAGAAGGCGAGTTCGTTAAGGAACTGCCAGGATTTGCAGCGTGGCTGTTGGCTATGCCGTTCCACGAAATGCGTGATGTTCTCGCTAACCCGGTCAAGCACGTTCCGACCCTCAACGAATCAAACCTTGACGCACTGGTGTTCAACAACCCGATCTGTGCGTTCTTGGCTGACTGCTGCCTGTACGCTCCCAATAGCCACGCCTCGCTCGGTGGCGGTGCGTTCCGTCCGTCGATTGATGAGTCCGAACGTGGTATGTACGTCAAGAACGCATACTCTGAAGTGTATGCCTCGTACGTCAACTACTGCAAGTCAAACGGCTACAAGCACAGCGCTAAGGCCCGTTTCGTTGACAGGCTTAAAGAAACTGTAAGTAATGTCGTTAAAATTCCTGGCATCAACGTCAAGTACCACGGAGGCAAGCCAGTCGTTACAGGTCTCCGCCTTAAGCCTTACGACGTGAGTACGGATAGGGCGGCATCGGGTAAGAACCGCTTGCCTTCGCCTATAGACTGGGCCATGGATCCCGACTCCTGGGATTCTGCTTTCCAAGAACACGACCCAGCACCGAGCCAATCAAATGCTTAAAAACTTGTACACAATTATCTTTGGGGTTGGAGCAGCAGCCAGCACCTTAACAGCTGTCGTTAAGCCTGAACTGCTTTCCATCCCCCTGGCCGCTATGGGAGGCACTCTGGCGGGTGCTTCCCTGATGAATGAACAAAGGCGCATCGCAGAGTTAAAGATCCGCGAGGCCTCGAAGGTGACCACGGCCTTCCAACAGGCGTACTCAAAGAACAGAGGTATTGTCCAAGCCGAAGAAATCTCGATCTTCGGTGAGATCCCGATTGAAAAAGCTGTTGCTTTCCTCGATGCCTTAGCTACAGAAGAGGGCGGGCAGCCAATCGAAGCAGGCCCAGGCAAAACATACGCCTTCCCCCACCCTGAGAACGCCCTGCAAACTCTGAACGAAAACGCAAAGAACTGGGCTAACGCTCAGCTGCAGCAGCTGCAAGCGGAAAACAATAGTCTGCGGCAGATGGTAGCAACACTCCAACGGCCGGCGACGAACCCGGTAGCTGCTGGGATCGCCCAGGCACGCGGACTCCAAAAACAACAAAAACAAGAAGCTGAACAGAACCCTTGGAATGAACTACTCTGAGCCCAACTGACAAGTAAGAGATGAGCGAGGCTCCTTTTCAAACCGAAGTGCTGGAAGATGGTTGCGTCAAAGTCTGTTTAACGGAAGACAACATCACTGAATGTTGTATCGTATCCAGCCATCACTTAGTAGACGGTAAGAAGAGGCAGCTTCGAAACGCAATAGCTTCCACAGCGGCTAAGGCGTACGAACAATAAAAAGGGAGGTCTGCAACCCTCCCTGAACCTCCATCTTGACCCGAATGCAGTGAACCTCCACTGCGGCTCCAGGCTAAGGCATCAAACCAGATCGTCAAGGTGCTTCCAGCCGCAAAGCCCCAGGCTGTCACTTTCCGTAGCAGCCTCGATCACAGCGGAAATCGTTGACGGGATCAGGTCCCTCAGGTTTCGGCCGATCAGCGTTGCGATGTACTTGTGTTCGAGCTGCGTACCTGGGGCGCATCGCAGGCCGACGTAGAAGATCCAGTTGCGAAGGTTCCCCTGCATGTGCAGGCGGGTCGGCGAACCCATAGGCAGGACGTTACGGGCGCACTCACGAGCCACGCCGTCTGCAATCATCGACTCGTACAGAGTCGTGGCAGCCTCATACACTTTATAGATATCATCACGATACTTGTTTTCTAAAATAGTATCTGTGTATCGTGTGCTGTTCTGCCTGTTCTTCTGATCTTGCTCGCGCAGCTCAAAGTCAGCGGGATTTGAAATGTGATCCGAAAGAACCTCTAGTGGGTTGCAGTAGCGCTGACTGGTTTCCTGAAAACAAAAGGATCGATGCCTAATGATTTGAGCTGAAATGCTGCGAGTCGTAATAATCTCGTAAGAAGCACAAACCTGCTCGAACACACTAACGTGCCCATGCTTGATGCAATACTTTAAAAGCCCAATAAACTCGGGCTTATTAGGGTCTTTACAGGAGACGCGAGCATGACGGGCTAAAACCCGCTCAGGGTCTGGCGTAGACCAGTCAAGACTGACTTTATGCAGACCCGTCAGGGAGCTCGTCACAGGAATAACCCGACTCTTCGGGCAGTATAGAGGCCTCGATGCGGTCTACTAACTGTGGGAAGGCAGCAGGTAAAGCGCCAGCGAAACGAGAAGCACCACCATAAGGAAGGTCCCTAGGGTCGAACTCAACTTCTGCTCCAGAAAAACGCATCTTAGGTTCTAGGGAAGGTCTGCTGGTAACGAAGTCTACTGGTTACTTCCATCGGAGTAACGCCACGCAGGTCTCTTGCTGACAGACCAAAACGCTGGCCTGCTAAACGAACTGGAAAGTCGTTATCAACCATGGTTTAAACGGCGGCTTTTTTAGCAGCAGCTAACGAAAGGAGATTGTTCATCATATTATGAGTCTGATAAGGATAATCAGCATTAACAGTAGGAGTTCTTAAAAAGTTTTGATTTTGATTTAACGACATAGCCATACGTAAAGTCTCTCTATTTTTAGGCTCTGTCTGACCTAAGTACATCATCATCTCTTCCTGAGATAAATCGTCAGGAGAGAACATAGGCATCGCCCTGTGATTATACCCAGCTACACCTATAGGTTGAGTAGACTTTTTAATGTTGCCTTCGCTGTACTCTACAGGACTTACAGGACGCCTAAAAGATATTCCGTAGTCATTGCGAATCTGAGCGGGTACACGAGTTGCGGAATCAGAGTCAAAGACTGCAAAGCGCCTTAAATAAACTTGATCCGGGGAGTTAGGTACTAAAACAGCGGGATAATCTCTGAGCGATCCAGTAAGCTCAGCAGAAGCCGTTAAGTTGGGCTGTGGAAAAACGGCCATTAGTGCTTCCCGCGATTCGTACTACGATCTATAACACGTATGTTAGCCGACCCGTTATTCAAAGGGTTGCCGTCTTTGTGATCCACATCTTTACCGTCACCCTTGCGAACTCGACCGGAACGTTCTAAGTGGCGGCGGGCTTTGTTTCTAGCTGCCCGCCGTTTCTTTTGCTCAGTGGTTCCGTGGTAAGAGTCGTACTCTTCCCTATAGTCCCTATCGTTTGCCATGTAAGAAGTTAACGATAGCGGTAGGGTCCTTCACCGCGAGCCCTCTAAATATATTAGCGCAATCTTCAGTAAACCTCAACCAAAGTCCGGTATATGTGTGATCAGCAGGCTGATAATAATCGTAGAGGATTTCTAAGAAGTCAGCTTTAACTTGTTCCTCTTGATAATCCCACTCACGAAGGATCGCCTCGTGATCGAAGTCTGCTGAGGTCACCATTCCAAAGCCTCAATATACCAGCCAGAGTTAGGGTTCTCTACCAGCCACCGGGGTCCAAGATTCTTTTGGCTGTAACGGAGGTTAGCTCCGTCCTTGCTGCCGTAAGTCCCGTTGACCAGATCGAGCTCCCCGTACGGGTCGTGGACAACGTAGCCCTGATGGTTTTTCCACGGCCCGATGGCGACGATCCAATGGCCGCCCGTAGGGGCGCTCACAGGACCCTTGTGCAAGATGCCTATAGGGACAGGCTTGCCCTCGTCTAGGAGCTGGTTCACGGTGGCCCAGGAGCCGTCCATGCGGAACTGTGCAGTCACACCGAAGTGCTTAAGAGCAGCGATTTGTGAAGAAGGCTCCGTAGTATCACCAAATTTAAAGACTACACGCAAGTAGTCATCATCTGTTTGAATGCTATCGGGCTTTAGATACTTCAGCAGCATTGCACAAGAGCTGCTAAAGCACGTCCTGTAAGGATCTTTATAGTTATCCAGCTGCGAATAATAAGGAACTGGAAGGACACCATCAGCCCCAGGCTTTTCTGGATTGCTAGGGCTGCTGCCATTATCGTTAATGATTTTGAAATGAGGCGGCCAGAACCACCACGGCGGGTCAGGCTGCCTCTCAAGACGTACACGGTAATGAGTCTCACCAGGAACGATCTCAATCAGCTCCCACTGATGAGCGCTGCCCTTAGGGACAAAAACTTTTTCCTCAGCTTTTAACTCTGAGGACTGTTTGGGTTCACGCTTGAGCCAAGTATCCTCAAGCGCATAGATTGAGCTAGCCAAAGCTGGGTTCTTCACAGGACTAAGAAATAGATCTCGCTCAGCCTCGCGGCGCCGAGTCAAGCCAGGGAGAGGCTTGGAATCAACCTTGTTCCAACGGAGAAACTCAGCGGCCACGGTGGTCCGAGGCGCGTTGTCATTCAAAAGGCGCAACAACGTCGAACGTCTGAGAGCACCAAAGCCGACGTTATATGTAAAGCTAACTAAAGCATCAAACTCATGTTGATTGATCGGGACAGAAACAATGTCCCGCAGTTGAGTTTCAATAGTCTCCAGGAAGTTAATCAATCTGCTCTCGGCTTCTGCCTCGGTGATCTTCATCCCGACTTTTACATCGGGTCCAGTCGATCCGTAACCAACAGTCGGAACCCCTGCTGGGCAGAGGTAACCAACTAGGCGCAAGCCTTCAAACCTCTTAATGAGGTTGATGCCTTCTTGACTTGTACGCATTATCAGCCGCCGTACAGATCAATCCCGATCTTGTACTCAGAGCTGTTGCGACCCAGGAGCTGAATGTAAGCGTAGTGAGCGCCCGAAGCATTCACCGTCGTTGTTGTGACGGTGCTGTTACGGGAACTGTACTTAGACGGAGAGGCTTTAAGAACCTCAGTGCCAGCAGCGTTAAGAATGATAACGTCGCCGCAAGAGTTATGCTCTCTGATGTTGACCTGAAGAATTCCTGTAGCATTGAAAGTAAGTGGATAATAATCAGAAATACCATAGTTACCGTCAGCAACATAGGTGACGGCATTGGCTGTATCGACCACCACGCCGCTAGCATTAACAGTCCGGCGTTGATCGAAGTGAGTCGAACCCGACCGACGATCAGCAGACTGGATACCACTAGCTAACGTAGAGTCAAGTTCCGAGTCTTTTGTAAACTGAGACATAACTAAGGCCGGACTTTTAGATAATTTTAAATCAAAAGAACGGCCAAAGCGATAATCAACCTTTCCCCTGTCCGCGATACCGCTTCTTGCCACGGCGGCGGGGACGGGACAGAGTACCGTGCCCAATAGAAGTAGTCTTGGGTTTGGACTCGATCTTGTTCAAAGCGCCCTTAGGCTTAGCCATGGTTCAAAAAGTGAACAGGCAAACTATAGGGCATTATTGACTATTGTGCGTAAAATAAAGCTACAACACTACTAAAACACTATTAACACCGAATCACGTCTGGTGAATCCATGCTAGTACCCGCAGCTCGCGCTCGGAGGACCAAAAGGTCTGGGAGCGAAACCACTCCATAAAATCCAGAGATCCTTTCTTCAAGTTACAGCCGGCACATGCTGCAACCAAATTGTTTTTGACGGTCAAACCGCCGTGAGCTTGAGCCAGAACATGATCCAGAGTTGTTGGTCTGGTGGCTCCGCAATACGCACAACACCCCCACGAGTCGAAGATATCCTTTCGGAACTTACGTTTGGCTTTACTTCTCTGAAGACACTGAAGCTCGAAAAGAAGTTGCCTCTCGCCCACTCGGGTTAGTTCGGCTGCCTCCAGTCTACCCCAACTGTCAAAACACTGACTCTCAGATTTGTATAAAATTGAAAGTAGAATAAGGGTAGAGATCAGAGCTTCATGGGCGGCGAGACTATTGCCACGCTGGTAGCGTCGGCCGTGGCGTTTTTAACGTGGAGTCATCAACAAAGACAGAAGGCACTGGATGGTAAATTCCAGTACTGCAAGGACAAAATACAAGGCGTAGAGGATCGCTTGAATAACCTGCCGCTGCAGTACGTGCTTAAAGTTGATCTGGATGCACAAATAGAAGACATGCGTACTAGGTTAAGAGACATCAATGATAAGCTTGATCAACTTCTGCTGAAGCGCTGAAATCAGCGACAGTTGGAGTAAGATTGGCAAAACTCAAGAACAGCACATCTAAATGAGAAATGTAAATATCCAGTGGGTAACCCAGGACTATGGGTTATTCGAGCTCGACTGGCTATGTGAATTGCTAGATGTAAAAGAAAAAGATATAAATATAGTTACGACTGGCGACAGTTTTGAAGAAGACTGTAACAGTCTAATTATATGTAACCATGCTGTTAACTATAGATATTACTTAGACAAGCTAAGAAACAAATCTAAGTTGTATGGAGTGTTTTTACTGTCAGATGAAAACCTTAGGGAACCGTGTGAGTGGTTGCATGACCCCCATTGTAAGTTTAGTGTGCGTAACTATGTACACTTTATGCACACAAACAACCCTAAAGTTCTTACGGTAGGTTTAGGATATAAAAGAGGCCTTAATCAATATCTAAAAAATAATAAAAGCTCAGAAAGAGTTTATAACTGGGCGTTTGCAGGCACCCCTCATGGAGACCGGGAGCAAATGGTTGAAATATTTACAGAAGTACGCGACTTCAAAACGCATTACTGTGGAGGATTCGGGGCTATGGATGGATTAACCACGCGGGCCTACGCCGAGATGCTCAACGAAACGAAATTTGCGTTATGTCCGCCGGGTCAGGACAGCATGGATAGCTTCCGCATGTACGAAGCACTAGAAGCCGGGTGCATACCAGTAACTCTCAGAAACGCTAGGCAACTGCACGTAGTACCAACCTACTGGCACGCAATCTTTAGAAACACTCCGAACGGGGAGCTGCCGTTCATAGTCGGCGACTCGTGGGAGGAGTGTAAGAATAAAGTAAATGAAGTTATAGAGTCAGGAAAAATAAATACCATGCAGGCTAATTGCATGGAATTATGGAGCGAACAGAAGCAGGTATGGAAGACAGAGATACAAAAGCGCTTAAGGCTGCTTGGATCTTAAGCGATCTGCTGCAGCTCTAGGATCATACAACTGCCAGAAGTAGCTAAGATCTACAGCTGACCAGTCGTCTCCCGTCAACTTAGTAAAGGTGTCTCGAACAAGCTGATCCAACTCAGCCCCAGTTTTAGACGCTAAGACTTCTGGAAGAAGAAAATCGACATGCTCCAGAACAACAGGCGCCCAGGAGATGATGCGTCGTCTAGCCCAAGTGGTCGCCACGGGCTTCACTACAGCCTCGATCAGGCCTAGTAGAGCGAAAGAAACAGCTAAGTCAGCGATCAGTCTGATCATGGCGTCTAGATACGAATCGACCGTGCTCGTCTCGCTTTAAGCGTTTTGTGGTTTTTTGTTTTATTTCAAGTGGAAACATTGTTGTCAAAGTTCTAAGGACAACTTGAGTTATAGAGTTATCCTTGGCCTTAGACATGCCAACTAATTCTGAAAATATAAATAGACCTACTGCAATCCATAGATCGGTTTTATCTGGCGAAGACATAGATAAGACACGAGTTACTTACACGTTAGCAACTCCGTTCTTTCAATCCCATCTGCGGGTGTCAGTTAAAACAAAAATTTAGCACAGAAAACGTAGTCGAACAAAACCTAAAGTTAGGACCCGTAGTGGTAACTTGTTATATTACTTGGCGTTATATTAATACCGGGGGCGTTTCCTAGACTCGACCCAACACCAGAAGAAGACCAATTATAAGCTGTTAATCTATAAACCGAAGTACAACCAAAAAAAGCAACATCGTTAGTAAGAGCAATGTCTAACGCAGATGCATTTCCGCCTAATGTAATAGATGATAACTCAGAGCCCCATCCAGAAACTTTGTCAAAAGCCCAAACTCTAAACTGAGGAGAACTTGATTTCCCTACAACAACTGTTCTCGAATCAGGGCCTACCGCTAAACACTCATCCCTAGGAGTAAAAGTAGGGCTAACAGTAGGAGCAGAATAAGCAGTACCGAAGCCTGTTGAATCGGACCATGGCCACGCATATAAATAGCTGCCGCCTGAAGTCACCCCAAAAATTATGTCGCCTTCAAAGTTCCATTTAACCCCGCGAGAAGATCCGGCAACAGACGGCTGAGAATATAAAGCGCCAAAACCAGTAGAAGCGTCAAAAGCGTAAGCTTGAAATTGATGAGGAGCGGTAGAGTTAGACCTAGTAACACATACAGCTGTAAATGTAGGGGATACTGAAATATCATTTAAACTTGATTGAGGTAAAGTAGCTGGGTTTGAGTACTTAACTCCAAAACCAGTAGAGGAGTCCCAAGGATATGCGTGTATGTAAGGAGATGAACTAGAAACAGCAAAAATGGCTGAAGTTGAAGCTGTTACAGCAGCCGTAGAAGTTCCAGGTAAAGCTGTTGCAGGATCAGAATATTTAGCCCCAAACCCAACCCCAGGTGTCCAAGCGTAAGCTGATATAAACGGAGTAGAACGCTGACCGACAATGACAGCAGAACCATCTGGCACAAAAGTGCTACTATCTACGCCTACAGCAGGAGGAGAAGCGGGATTTGAATAAGCAGCGCTCCAGCCAATATCAGCGCTAAAAGGGAACACCTTTAGATAAGGAGACGAATAACTAGAAAATAAAACATCTCCAATAAAAGGCCCAACAGGAGGGGTAGGCCCACCGCCGCCAGCATTAGCGCTAGAAGCAAGCAATAAATTACTAGCAGTATCAGCCATATCTACGTAGCAAAATCAACAAGGCTCCCAGCACGCCAACGGGAACCGCCATCATCAGTAACAAATATAAATAAGTGAGTTTTACCAGTAGTTAAAGTAGGTGCCGTGCTACTAGCCCACTCAACTTCAGTCGGCCAAGTTATAGTTCCAGTTTCATGCAAAACCTCATAAGTAAACGAATAAGCAACACTAGACGGAGCACCAGAAATAACAACCGTCGAATCGCCACTGATCGTAGCAGTAAAATAGTTACCTAAAGAACAATCAATACCACTACCATACAATCCAAGCGCAACAATATTCTGTGTAAACTGACCAGCTACAGTGCCGCCAGAAATCGGCAGCTTTAAATCAGCGGAAGCAATACCAGCATTACCGCTGGCTAACGCAACTGCCGAAGTCGAAAGGGCCGCATTACCACTCGACAACGCCACGCCGGCATCAGCAATACCAGCGTTGCCACTAGCCAAAGCAGTCGCAGCATCTGAAATACCCTGAGCGCCAACGACGAAAGCAGCGTTGCCACTAGCCTGAGCTGTGGCAGCATCGACTAAGGCAGCATTACCACTAGCGAGGGCCGCTGCATCAGTGCCAGGAACTGTATCCCCAGTAGGCAACTGGGAGTAACCGCCACTGATCAGAATGATCGGAGTTCTTAAAGCCATCTCAAATCACTCCGTCAGCAGGATTTTAGGTTGAATCTCAACTTCAAGTTGAGTTGTGCTCAAGGCACGGCCGACATAGACCAACGCGCCGTAACCTTCAGCAAACGTAATCGTACCGGAAGTGGTCGAGAACCGAGTCACCTCACCATAAAACTTCGACAGATAATAAGACTCACCAGGAGTCAGCGCCGCATCAGCAGTAATATTAGAACTACTGAGTGTCACAATATTATCTGAATTAACCTTGATCGTATCGGACACGCCGCCGGCAGTAACAGCACAACCGAACGTGTTGTAGCGAGTCGAATCCACGCCGCTCGCAGCGGAGGCCTTAACGAGCGAACCAGCGTCGAAACAAACGAACTGACCGACAGAGATAGACTCGCCAGCCGTGTAGTTCTTTACAGAACTGATATCCGTGCCGCTAACAGTGATGTAATCACCGCTAGGAAGAACCGTGTTGCTACCTTCAGCCAACACATGACCAGAAACCGAGCCCTGAAAGACTTGGTTGTAGTCGATATTAAACTCAGTGCTATTAACAAGGTACAGACCGGAACCAGCACTGAATAAAGTGCCAGAAGCGCTAGTAACTGTAGCGTTTATAATGTCGTAGCTACCACTTGTAGTAATATAAATTCCCGAACCGGCGGCGATGTTAGCAGACCCTCCACCTCCAGCAGAAATGCCGCTGATTGTACTATTTAAATCTGCCAGCGCCGAGACAACACCTCCAAAGTTCGACGGATAACCGTCAGGTGACAAGGTGAAGGAGGTTGTGCCCACGCCGCTGACTGTCTCAATAATGTTGGTAATGACTGTGACGATGCCCTCAAAGCTCTGAGAGTAAATAGGATTGCTCATGAGCTTTGGTTTTGTATCTATTTTAAATTACGCGGGCTCAGTAGGCCAGGTGATCTCCCAAGGGAATCCAGCTTGCTGAGGCACATCGCGCAGGGCTTGACGGTACGTCGCCCAGGTCGCAGCATCGACAGTAGCGTCCGAGAGCTGGGTCCAGTCGCAAGCCGAGAGTTTTTCGTTGCGCTCGAACCGAACGGATTCAGCTTGACCGGCTGTGCGCTCAGCCAAAGTCGCGGGATCCAAGTCCCGGTACGTCCAAATCTCGGCGAAGGTGCCATCGGGATTAGCGACGACGCCCCGCACATATTCTTTGTCGTACAGGTACGGAGGCTGTTCTGTCCGGCTGATGGTAACCACGCCGAAGCTGGCTAAAGTCTCGGGACTGATCTCTTTCGTGAAACTGACGTTCGGATGATCACGCTTGAGTTCCGTAATCGAATACGGCCACTTAGCGAGTGTCCCGTCTTCAGCCAACTTTCCGTAGAACATCAGGATTCCTCCAGCTCCGCAAGCTGATCGGCAATAACATCTCTCATAATTATAGATTTAAGTTGCTCTCGTTGGTTATCGGCCAACAGTTTAATGAGCTGCTCTTTGAAGTCAAGCATATCTTGGTTCTCAGCGTACTGAGTGTTAATTTTTTCGATGGCGCGTTTGAAATTGTCTATGTTTAGTTGGTACTCAGCAACTTCGTTATTGCGAGCTTCGAGAAAAGTCTGCAGTTGATCTCGCATTGGAAGCAAAAACAGAAGTATATAGGTTAAGTAGGAGAAAAAGCAACAGAACGTCCTACCCCAGTTGGCGCAATAGAAGGAGCCGAATAAGCGGTTCCAAAACCAGTGGCAGGGTCGAAAGGCCACGCCCAAGGTCTATTGCCGGATGTAGCAGCTACGTTAGATACAGCTAGGCCATCGGCTGACACAGACGTGTCTGCAGAGGTGCTGGTAGGATAAGTAGCAGGTTGATAACGAGTACCGAAACCAGTAGCATCACTCCATAGATATACATAAACTCTAGGCGCATTGCCATAAACATAACTAAAAAAGTCACCAGCAGGAGAGAAAGAAATGCCTCCGCCGTTAGAACTGCCTAAAGGGCTGGGATCAGCATATTTCGAACCAAAGCCAGTAGAGGAATCCCAAGCGTAAGCCAGAATTCTAGTTCCGCTAACAGTAGTTGTGACTACAGCCCCACCCGTGGAGCTAAACCTAACTCCTTGACCTGTAGACCCAGGCAAAACAGCAGGATTACTATATTTAGTACCAAAACCAGTACTTTCAGACCAAGCGTAAGCAGATATATAAGGAGAACCATAGTGAGTTACAGCTATAGCGTCATTATTGGGGTGAAAGTCAACACTTTTTCCGTGACTAGGTAAGGCTACAGCAGGGTCTGCATACTTAGCCCCAAAACCAGTAGAATTGTCCCAACTGTAAGCTATTACATAAGGAGTATTAAAAAACATAGGAAAAGCAACAGCAGTCCCTAATTTAGAAAAAGACGGAGTATAACTACTTTCGCTTGTAGCTCTAGGTAAAACAGCTGGATTCGAATAAGCGGTCCCAAAACCAGCAGCTGAAAATGGATAAGCTCTGACGTAAGGATTTGTTGAAGAAAGAGTAACTAATACTTTAGAATCAGGAGACCAGCAAACGCCATAACAGTTTCCTGTTGGTAATGTAGCGGGATTAGAAAACTTAGTCCCAAATCCAGTAGTAACATCCCACGGATAAACAGAAATATAAGGAGAAGTGTCATGACCGACAGCTATATAGCTGGATTTAGCTGGACCTCCTCCGCCCGCACCAGCAGCACCTAACAATGCAGCATCAGTTGTGAAAGCCATATATCAAGTGTCGTAATCGACTAAACTTGCAGCACGCCAGCGAGAACCCCCGTCATCTGTAATAAAGATGAATACATGGGTCTTGCCAGTAGTCAGAGTCGGCGCGGTATCACTCGGCCACTCGACTTCAGTAGGCCAAGTAATCGTTCCTGTATCGTGTTGAACCTCATAAATAAGACTATAAGCAACACTCGACGGAACACCCGATATAACAACAGTCGAGTCGCCGCTAATCGTAGCTGTAAAGTAATTACCTAAAGCACAGTTAATACCGCTGCCGTACAACCCGAGAGCAACGATATTCTGTGTGATCTGGCCGTCCACGGCGCCGCCAGAAATCGGCAGTTTCGTATCAGCCAGGGAAAGAGCAGCGTTACCGCTGGCCCGAGCAACCGAGTCAGTAGCGGAAATACCGCCGCCCAGACTGGAAATAGTTATCTTTTTAGGCTGAGCGTCAGCGTTAACCTCGCTAACGTCTAAAACCGCAAGAATATCGTCACCCGAAACCTGACCTGCAGACAGTTCCTGTAAGTCATGAATGGGTTGGATGTGCCGCCCGTAATCTAGGGCGTCGTTTAGTTTACGCCTAGCGGCCATACGAATCCGACCTAATGTCTAAATTATAGCTCAACAGATTTGTGCTGTATTTTACACCAACGTGCCGACACTCGTTTAACAGAACTGAGGTGGCAACCCAGATTTTTAGAGATCTGCATACAAGTCAAGCCGTCCTGAAGGCCCGAGCTCGCTTTAAGCGTTTTGTAGTTCTTTCATCAGGCCCGTAGTCGGGGACACTACGAGGTCTGGCTCAACTACACAATCGCTGCGGCGAGGTCGCTCATCAGCGTGGTGACGCGGGCGTCGAGTAGGGCTAGGTCTAGGGATTCGCCGATTGAGTAGAAGGAGAGGCGGGCGTCGGACTGAGCAATCAAATTACGACCGAACACAATAATTGACTGATCTAACGGTAATTGCGAGGAAGAGCTATAGGAGGTAGTTGCACCAGAAGTTCTTATTAAAATGCTGCTGCTGCTATTGCGACTCGCGCCGGTAAATCCAATCCCAGAGTTTGACCCGATGTTTATGGCAGCGGAAGAGTTTATTCTTGCGGCAAACACTGGCGACGCCCCCGCAAAAGTAGAAAGATTTGAAGCTCCACTGTCACTAGTGCCCGCGCCGATGTAACCCTGATTAACGGTCCCCGAGTTTAACTCTGCTGCATAAAAGCACAAGTGCTTGCTATTCTGCGGATCAGCATTGTTATTCCTATTGCTGTTTACATACTTGGTGCTTCCGTCGCCAATCAATCCCGTCTCGCGGTTGTAGTCCCCAGAGACAAAGTTGTAGTTCGTCGGAGCCGTACCAACTAGCGGAACCAACGCACCATCCAACGTCCTAGCACCAGCCAGGACGCAGCTCGCCTTCAGTGCTGGCCAGATGCCATCAGCCTTGCAGCCTTTGATGAAGGTGTTGTACGCCAGCTTCACTGCCGGTTCCAGCTCCTGGCCATCGGCTGCTTCCACGGCAGCGATGTAGCTCAACGCTTCGGGTTCGTCGGGTAGGCGAAACTCGGGGATGATTGCCCAGCTCATGGTGATACCTCCATTTCAGTGGTAGTGGCAGTGTCTAGTCCAGTGGTCGTGATGTAGGTCATGGTCATGGAAGGGCTATACGGCGGAAGGCACGAACATATAATCCCGTTGTTTTCGGTGAGTTGTCTAGCTTCCCGGTGGAAGGAGTTAACTGTTTTGCGTTGGTGGTACTAGCCTCAGTAGAACTCCAGTGCCGATCTGCAATAAATCCTTCAGCAGAAGTCGCAAATGCCGTGACACTTGTTATGCTTGGGTAGTTTGTGGTGTTATTTATTATTCTCTTCGGTACAGAATAATTGTTAATACCGAAGGAGCTGTCGTTGGCCTGGGTCGTTGGTTTTAGATTGAAGTAAGCAATATCAAGTTCTAGCACGCTCGGTAAATACCAATCAGTAAATCCACCGATGGTCAAATTCGTGCAGAACTGAGCAGCAGGGTGATCCGCAATACCTGCCGTAACGATTGCAGCCGTATTAGCTACTCCATCAAAGTCGCTAGTAGTGCCGATCGTGGTTGTGCTCGTTGTTTTCCAAGCGGGAAAAGTAGTCTGGGGGTAAGCGCCCCCCGTCGCCCCAGTCGCGGCTGGCGCAACGATCAACGCATGGGTTGGATTCCCGTCAGCGGTATGGCTGATGTAGCCAGCAAAATAACCACCGCCCCAGGGCTCACCGATGACAGCCGGATACTGCTGGATCTTGGATAGCGTCAACTTCCCCGGCACATAGATCGTCATAGCGTCACCTCCGCAGCAGCATTAGTGTTACAGAATTGTGTGTGTGGGTCATGGTATAGCGGCTCCGATGGCGGTGATCAGGTCGGTGACACGACTATCGAGGGCGGCCAGGTCCAGGAATTCGCCGATGGAGTAGAAGGCGAGGCGGGCGTTGGTCGAACTTGCATAAACAAGCCAAGGTGCGCCTGTGGCTACAGTCGAGCTGCCACCGCCTGTTACAGTAAAACCATTACCACGAAAAGTTGCACTAGTAGAAGAATTCCTAGATACCCCTAAGAATGCTGGGACGTTCTCGTTGTCCCCGTTGAGCTGGAGAAAGTTAGTTTGACTTGCACCTTGCCATCTAGGAACACTTCGGTTCTGAAGAATCGCAGACCAGCCGTTCTGTCCAAACGTACCCGTTGATATTGCTGTCGGGAAGGAGTTTACGATATCCTTTTCCGAACAGTACACAGAAAAGTGCTGGTTATCCTTCGGATCCGCGTTGTTATTCCTGTTGCAATCCAAATACTTCGTGCTCCCATCCCCCACCAGCCCCGTCTCGCGGTTGTAATCACCAGCCACGAAGTTGAAGTTCGTAGGCGCTGCACCCACCAGCGGCACCAATGCACCATTGAGCGTACGGGCACCAGCAAGAATGCACGATGCCTTGATCGCGCTCCAGATACCGTCGTTCTTGCAGCCAAGGACGAAATCATTGATCGCCCTGGCTACACCAAATTCAAGATCCTGACCATCGGCAGCCTCTACGGCAGCGACATACTCCACCGCTTCAGGTTCAGTCAGTCCGTTCCAGCCAGGCCGCCAGACCAAAGTCATGGTGTGGCCTCCCGATTAGTGTCGTTGTCTAGGAGGGCGCTCATTCCACCACCTCCGGCTCGGGTCGCACATAGCTCAGGATTTCAGCCGGGCGGGCGGCATCCAGCAGGCCTTCGGATACCAGCAGAGCCAGGCCGGGTGCAAGGCGTGGATCATCCATCGCCACATTGGGTGAGGCGTAGAGCTGCTCCAGCAGACCAGCAACTTCAGCATTCTGCTCGGCAGCAGCCAGGATGGCGCCGTACTCAGCAGGTGTGAAGCGAGCCACAAAGGCAGCACCAGTGATGACGCCCACCTCGTTCAGGTCGGCATAGGAGCGGCCTTGGTTGTTCAGGAACTCGAGTGCCAAGGCTTCAGGGCTGAGGCCATTGGCGTTTGCTGCAGCGACCCAGCCATCAATCAGGCGGGTGTCGGTCAGCGTGATGGTCAAAGTAGAAAGGGGCATGGCTATCAAACGGTGATACGGAGTTCGCCAGTGGCGGTTTTGTAAACGTCACCGGCAACTAGACCACCGGAGGTGGCTGCAGTGTTGTCGGCATAGGTGGGCAGGTTGGGCAGCTTCAGTGTTGCTGCAGTGATACGAACGGGTTGCTCGGAGCCAGTACCTGCACCTTCGGAACCGATCTCAAAGACGTTGCTGTTCCACTGAAGGAAGCCACGCTCGTAGTTTGAGGCGTCGGTGTAGGTGTTGTAGAGCCTGTAGGTTTGGGCGTTGGTGCCGTTTTTTTGCTCAACGACTGAAGCCACAAGCGTCAAAGGACCAAGTGTTCCTCCGGGCGTTCCCGCAGTAATCTGAATTTCATGACCAGTGCCAAGACCAAAACCAATTCTGCCCCTTAATGAGGTTGCAAAGTATCCATCTACCGTGGCGCCAGCATTGGATCCTATGCGTAAATTATGGTTGGCATCTCCAAATCTTGCAAACGAAGGAGTGATGTAGGCACGACCACTCCCATTCAACTGCAGATCCAGCAGATTCCCCGTAAACCCACTAGCAGCATTAACACCCAAGCCTGTGCCGCTGGTGCTCCAGGCAGTCGAGGTGGTGCCAGCTGGTTCAATCAGCACCTGAGGCTTGGTGGTAGTAGCCGTGCCGCCCGTGAACCACGTGCCGGTGAACTTGACAGGCGGAGTGGATGCAGCGCCAGCCAGGCTGACATCAATCTCACCAGTGCTGCCGATGTTGGCAGAGGTCAGGCCAGCTTGAGCGCCAGCATTGTTGTACGTGAACTGCCCACTAGAGCCTGCAACTAAGGCAACGGTGCCCGTTGCATCGGGGAAGCTGATGGTGCGGTTGGCAGTAGCCGTCACCATCTGGAGCGTGGTGGAATACGTCCCACCGTCATCCAGGTTGATGTCACCGCCGACGCCAAGCTCTTTAGCGGTGTCGTCCCAGGTCAGATCGGCAGAGCCACCGAAGGCGCCGCCGTCATTGAATTGGATCTGGGTATCTGAGCCGCCGGGTGTCCCCCCTCCCCCTCCTCCTCCAGCTGTTACTAAATCTTGTAAAGTAATTTTTTTAGGCTGTGCGTCAGCGTCAATCTCGCTAACATCTAAAATGGCTACTATATCATCAGCAGCAGCACTAACACCAGCGTCCTGCAACTCATGTATAGGCTGCATATTGCGCCCATAATCTAGGGCGTCATCTAATTTACGTCTAGCCGTCACACAATAACCCCAGACCTCTGATAAACATTATAACAAAGAGTTTTGAGCTTTGTCTTGAGATTTTCGCCAACGTGCCGACACTCGTTTAACAGAACTGAGGTGGCAACCCAGATTTTTAGAGATCTGCATACAAGTCAAGCCGTCCTGAAGGCCCGAGATAATCGCGGATTCGTGCCACGCGGACGGCAATCGCTTAGTAAAGGCCTCCTTGATCAAAGCCAGCTCGATCTCGTTGGCATTGTTATGGACAAACGAACTGACAGCTTGCTTCGATATTCCGTACTTAGCGCCGATCTCAGCGAGAGACTTACCTGAGAGGCACAGTTCAAGGATTTCATGGAAGCGCTCACGACGGGCGCCCCACATCTTCGGAGTCTTGGCAGGCATCTGAGTGACAGAGCTTGCAGCAGACTATTGGGTGTCAGTTCGTCTGTCAACCATATCGTGTGTGTACCATTGCTCAGCGATGAGCCAGGCAGGAACGTTGAGCTGCAAGGCGCGTCTACGGCACTCGGCCCAGAACTGAGCGTCAGCGTCCTGAGAGGTTGCCTGCTGAGTACGGCTAGCAGTCGTCATAGTTGTACTAAAACGCATGTTTGTAAGATATACGGTCAGGAAGTCAAGTTAACGTAAAATTTTAAAATCAAAACATGAGTCGGTTACAAATACTACTCTTCCACAGCGCTTCCCAGAACTCCTACCTCAAAGACTTTTTCTAAAACGTCCCTGACTTAACGTAAACTGCACTTGACTGCGATTTTATATAGTATTTAAAATAATATTATAGTAATACACACTGTCCAAACGCACCCAAAAACGTAAAAATCTCGGTTTTGGCGAAAATCGGTTAAGGGAGCTCCTTTAGTAAATGGAAAATAGAAAAAAGAAACCGGAACGGCTGAGCTATGTACTGTGTGCGTTGTGTGCGCAGTGCTAGCATTGGATCACTCGGAGTATCCCCATGCTCTCGCTACCGACACTCAGCCCGCTGACCTTGTGTCTAGGTGTCCTGGACCCAATCCCTATCCAGATCCCCCAGGATCCCCCTAAGGAGACGTATCGGTGGGGCAACTTCCTTGTCCACGCCTGGGATGAGGCGGCCACCTTGACATGCCTCTGTGGCCGCAGCGAGAAGATCCCGGCCGCACTGGAGGATTTAAAGAAGGCAAGTGGCCTTCACGGCATAGAAGCTTGCGAGATCTGCATCAAGGAATATAAAGCGTGCAAATCACGAACACAGCATGTAGAAGCTTGGATCAGACGCAACCGATTTGGTATACAAAAAGATCAGCACCTGTACCTTCCTGAAAACCTCAAACGGTTTGTATCAGAGGGGCAGATCATGCGCCCAAAAAGATGTGTATACCAGACTCACCACGGTGTTGATCTGGGTCCAGAGGATCATGTACTATCAACTTGCGGTGATCCCGCCTGCCTAAATCCGTATCACATGATGGTCGGTAAAAGCCCGGCCAGAAAGATAACTCCTCAAATGCAAAGTGACATTACTGAATGGCTGAACCTCAAAATCAAAACCAAAACTATAGTCGAACTTTTGAACAGAAAGTATCAACGAAGAGTCTCCCTAAGAACTATACAACTAATTCAAAAAGAATGGCGGCAATCCGCCGCAACCACGAGCTATTGCGGCTGCTAAGATTCAACGAACCGCTTTCAACTGCGGAGATTCAGCAGGAATACTACATTCCTAAAGATCGACTCCAGAGGGAACTGCGACAACTTATCTCAACTGAGCTTGTTATCAGAGTAAACTTTGAGAGTCATGTGCTGTACGTAGTAAACGGCACGTTTAATACCTTGATTGACACGACTTTAGGTTTATGAATCACACTTACACTCCGTCTACAGAGACTAAAAAAGTTCTCTGGGATAAGCGCTATGTCATCGAAAACCTGCCTGTCTGGATTTACACGGATAACGAACAGCCGAATACGATCTCAGAGTGCAAGGCAAAAGTATCGTCACTGCGGTACACGATTGACGATATCAACCTTCAGATCGAAATCCGTGAGCTGGAGCTGAAGACGGGTAATAGCCGCCACCAGTCGAACTTTGATTTTGAAAAGTGGAAGACTCAAGCTCTCCGAGCCCGTCAAACCCACTTGTATCTCTTGAACGCTTACAGTTACTGGCTTATCCTTAACGAACGGGAGTACGCGGACAAGAAAGTCAACAGCAAAGTTGACGCTCTCATCCAAATCCTTATCGAAGACCCCGTGGACATTGTACCCAAACTAGAAGCCCTTCTATGAAGTGCATACGAAACAGTAAGCACCGTAAAACATCAGATATTTGTCAAGACTGCTTAAAAGAGATCTGTTTAGGTCCACGGCAGCCTGATATACGTGATCTTGAGCCCGACTTACGGGCTCTTTTTTCGCAGCTGACACTCCAAAACAGAGACTTAAGTGACTGCTGGCCTACTTCATATACAAGACTTAGAGTGTTCGGTAAAAGCATAAAGATACAGAATCTATACTATGCGTTCTATAAAGCCGATATAGGGAACGAAAAACTAAGAAAGATCTGCTGCAGCGAAAACTGCACTAATCCAGCTCACTACAAGTCAAACTATGAGCCAAAGTTTACTCTTAGAGACCAGATCGGCAACGCAGCGTTAAATTAGTGCCAAATCAGGTCAACACTATTAAAATAAATCGACCGCTACCGTAAGAAGGACCGGAAGCGGTTACCATGGGGCTCGGGTAGTTTTCGTCCTTTCCTGCCCGACGCAAGCGATCCGGCCTGCCTAGTACTGGGTGGGTCGGCGGCCCCTCAAAACACTATGGAAATCAACAAAGAACTACTAGAAACACTCAAAAGCATCGACACTTCATTGAAGTTGTTAGCTGCAGGGTCAGGAGAAGTGCCGACCACGGTGCTCGTGGACAAAAAAACCGTAGCATCATCGCTAGGTGTCAACTCTGCTTTCGTAGATAAACTGATTTTTCAGGGAGTCGTCTCTAAAGGAACCTCAGGTTTGGTAGAACGCAGGCACTACTGTAAACTTACACCAGACGAAAAGAACACAGCAAACTATCGATTTAACTTAAATCAAGTTCTTGCTGATTCATGGAAGTCCTTCACGTATTCTGAGTAGTACTATGTCTAACAATCAGTCCAAACAACTCAGCAAAGACCTTTTTGGAGGGTCCGAGGTAAAGACACGGATAGCTAAAAACGCTGTCCAGATGATTATTGGAGATATCGCCACTCTTTACAAGGAGTTTAGATCCGCGCAAGGTCTAGGTGCCTTGTTCTTCAACACGGAGGCTCCGCTTAACTCTCTTTACATGACTACTAAAGAGATTTATAACGATATTATTCTTGCAGAAGAACTATTAGACACAGACACAAAAAAGTTTTTACAAAAAATTCTGAACTTAATTGAAAAGAATGAGGATAATGAGATTCCAATTGTAGTTATGCTTGATCAAACAGGTATGAGCGTACACTTGTTAGATCTAGATTTAGTAAAAGAACACATTGAAAAACAAATAGAAGATGCTAGGAACGAAAACTGACTTCGTTTCACCCTATAAAGTCCTAGGAGCTGCCACAGCGTTTTTTGGTGGCTCTATTTCTTTGGACCCTGCTTCTAGCGAGTTAGCTAACACAGTTGTAGAAGCAAATAAGATCTTTACTCCTAGGGAGAATGGTTTATTCCAAGATTGGAAGGCCAAGAATATCTATTTGTACCCTCCAAGAGACTTCTTAGATTATGAAGATCAACCAAAAAACAGGCATTTATTTAAAAAGACCAGCAAGATAAAGCGCTCAGCACAGAGAGTATGGCTAGAGCGTGCAATAGACAGCTACAAAAAGCAGGATTATACAGAGGGTATTGTATTTTTAACATCAACTGAAGTAGCCCTCATTGTCACTCAGAAATTAAATATAGATCTACCTTTGTGTTTATTGAATGAAAGACCTCAGCTTCTAGTGGAGTCTCCGGGCTTACCAAAAGTGCAAGACGGCAGATGCTATGGATTTGTGTTTTACGTACCGTCTCCTTATAATACCGAAAAAAGAATATATGAATTCAGAGAAGTTTTTAGCTCTATAGGGCGTGTCTATATCTAATATATTCACGAGTTCCGTAATCCTCGTCAGGTCCTTCTACATCGGTAGCATCAAACCACGCGGGTTCGTTCTTAGACTTCTTCATCATATGTTCTCTCATAATCTTGCGTGCATGTTCTTCAGGAGTTTCAGCCCAAATTTGGCCCGCAAACCGAGTATCGCGGCGACGGGCAAATTTGTAGTCGTGTTTAGCGAGGGGAGCCTCACCGTGGAAAGCTACCCTACGCTCATGACGGGAACTCTTTATAGAGTCAGACATTAACTTGCATAGAAGGCCTGATATTAGCTAGTATATCAGGACTATTTTTTCTTAAAAGACCAGACATCCCTTCTCCTAAAAAGTACATAGCATCTTCATCTTTTAAAATGTTAGTACCAGGAGACGCAGCAGCTATCTCTAGCTGTCTTAAGACTTTTGTAGGAGTCTGCTCTATAAGGTCTAAGTTTCTAGAGAGTTCTTCATAAGTCTCACCGCTTAACTTTCCTCTTTCTCTACCGTACTGATTAGACGCAAATTGAGCTACTTCTCTGGCTTTAGGTACAGCACTAAAGTCTGTAAGTAATGGTTCGTATTTATTAGTTACAGCATCAACAGAACGTTTAAAGTCATCCTCAATTTTTTTAAGTTCGCTTGATATATCGATTCCCGTAATCCCTGCAAGCTCATCAGGAGTTGCTTGGATACCTCCGATCAGTTCCTCAGTTGATTTTTCAACACCCTTTGTGCTTTTACCTACAGATTTAATAATATTTTTAAACTGCTTTTTACCAATACCAAGACTCTCTCTATTAACTCCACCTCCAGCGCCCATAATTAAAAGTAACTCTGTTTAAAATTTAGCACAAAACAAAGCGAAAAGTAAAAATCAAAAAACAAACAAATATCATGTAGTGTGCTTTAAAACAACTCTATACGTATTCCCAGCTTCGTCCTCGTACGTAACGCCGCGACCTTTATCTAAAAGCTGCCCTCTGCCACGCCAGGTAAGTGGAGTACCTACATCAATACCATAGTCAACTCCACTATGCCCGCCGTAGGGTCTAGGTGCTCCATAGAGGGAAGTAACAGGGAACGAGGGTGTATAAGCTCCGCCGGCCATGCGGTATAAAGGTGTACCTTTTCCTTCACCAACGTATAAATTCGCAAGACCACTTCTCCAGGTCTTAGGGTCTATCTCAACCCCATTTTTAGTCACATCTATATGCAAATGAGGACCCGTAGTAGGGAGAGGGTCTTTTGAGGGGTCTATGATACTCCCTAAACTTAGTACAGATTGACCGTATGTAGGATCCGTGGCTACAGGTTGAGGTGCTGCCGGCTGCGCAGTAGTAGTAGGAGCAGCTGCGACAGGACTCTCTATCCGCTGAGGTATTAACTTCATGGCGGCTGCTACCACACCGGACAGATCAAAGCCGGAAGGTCTAGATCTTAAAGGAGACAAAGTTTCTCTTTCTATTAGCTCTAAAGCGTCATCGACAGACGCGGGACTCTTAGAAAGGGCTTCCCTGGCAGCCGAAGGTACAGCAAAAGCAGACAAAGCTCTACTAAAAATCTCCTGAGCTATAGCTGAATAGTCAGGTTTAGTAAATATAGGTGCCGAAGGAGCACCAGTGCTTTGAGTAGGTCTAGAGGCTGCTGGTGCCGGAGAAGGTACGTTTGAGGTATTGCTTAAAGTTGGAGTATAGTTCTGATACTCAGCTCTAATAGCTTCTCTAGATTTTACAGGCTGTCCATAATAACTGCTGCCGCTTAAAGTAGGAAAAGAGGCCCACTCAGGAGCTAGGGCAGCCATAACACGATCACTAAGACCCTCTTTTTTTAAAAGAGACAGCCCTCCAATAGGACTTAATCTCAGCTGAGCTAGATATAAAGCAGCTAGATCTTGTTTGTCTTTTTCATACGACCCAAGCTTTAAAGCTTTGTTTACTGCATTCCAGGTAGTAGGCAGAATTTGATACGCTCCAGCAGCAGCACTGGAGTACTTACCTCCTTTAATAACTTTGTCTGGATGTTTACTAAGGTCAGATGTTTTACTTCCGCCGTAAAGTGTGTAATAAGCGGTATCACCGGGACCTTTAGTTCCCTCTGCAAACCTTATAGCGGCTAAAAGTTTCTGAGCCTCAGGTGTAGTCCTAAAAGACTCAAGAAAATCTCTACTCGCCATAAAACTACAGCAACTCTGCTGATTGAGTCTCTTAGATCTATTCTAAATCAGATTCAAAGGCCCACGCTGGTCATTCATCGAAAAGCTTGACATTGGTGTCTATGACTATGCCCATCTCTTTCATAACTTCTTTGTAAGCTCGTTCACGACATACAAATCTGTATACGGTAGACCAAAAAAATTGATCTCTGTCTTTAGTGTTAGTTAATGCCTTAGCTTTTGTCCTAATCTGAGTCAGAACAAACTCATCCTCTAGCTGTAAGTTGCAGGAGAGGGAATGGTCCTCCTCGTGATCCAGCATAGCCCCGTGGCACCTGCTTAAAGTCTAGGCGAAGACTTCGAAAAATTTAAAGAAGCAGGATCGCCCTGTGTTACCAAGCTTTACAGGACCAGTACCCTGCTGACAGCTTGCTCTTAGGCTCATCGCAGCTATGGCGGCTCCTGAAGGCCTTCCGTCGATCCGGGTCCGAACTACGGTTCTTCATATTTGGGTCACCGAAGCGTACTAATCGTACCTTGCCATCTTCCTTGGCCGCCACGGCATATTCCTTTCCGCCCTGAACATCACGTTTAGGTTGGTTATATCCTTTGAACACCTCCCCGGCCAATCGGATTGTCATGAAATCAGATCAGATCATCTTGATTCTAACGAAGCAAAGATTAAAAAGACCTGTAGCTCCGAAAAAGCTGTTGCCCTAAACGCAAATCAGGGTAGTATGTTCCAGTCGCTCGTTACTAAGCATTCTAAATGTCTGACAGCAAAACACTCCTCACGATCGCAGAAACAGCCGAGCTGCTCAACTGCAGCAGTGGTTTCGTTCGTAAGCGTATTGCACTCTCTGAAGCAAATCAGCCCGGCGGTTGGCCTAAGACTGTGTACGTGAATCTGCAGCCCAACGGTGCAAAGGCTCTTTACCGAGTCAAGAAGTCTGCTCTCGAAGAGTATCTTGAGGGTACTTCTGCCGCTACAGTTGAAGCAGTGGTGACCGAAGCCGAACCGGCCGTCTGCGCAGCCTGATCATGACACTCTCTGGCATGTTTTTTCAGCAACAAATCAATTCGGAACCTACCGAAGCGCCCACGCTGGGTGAAGACATGCTGGAGGAGGAAGAGGAAACTAGGGTGCCTGTAGGCGAACTTGTTCGTCAACTGGTATCCCTAGCCTCTTACTTAGATAAGCTGTATACACAGTCTCATCTAATTCACTTGAACATAGAGGGACCTTTGTTCTTCCCTCTTCACGAGTTCTTTAAGGAGCAGTATACAAAGCTCGTTGAAGAGTTTGACACGATCGCAGAACTTGTGCGATCCATGGATTATCTGATGCCTATGTGCGAGAAAGGGCTAAACAGTGCTTGCCCTAGATTTGTACATGTAAAATCGTACAACGCCAGAGAGATGACAATAACGTATCTCAAAAATCTAAAGATGTGCGGAATGATGGCAAAAGAGATTATCGAAGTTGCTAGGGAAGTGGAAGCTCCCGACGTTGAGAACTTCCTAGCCAACACCGTCAACTTTTGCTTCAAATCGTCTTGGATGCTTAAATCGACTCTCCGTTTTCAAACATAGAACCAATCGGTTCCAGCTCTGACGTATAAACCAGAAGGATACGTACCAGAGCTTTCTAACTGAAGATATAAAACGCCCGATCCGGTTATCGCTGGGTCGGGCAGCCCACTAGCTACCACGGTGGCAACAGATATTGCTCCCGAAGCTAAGACCGCGCCAGATGCAAGTGTAGCAGTATCACTGTGAATAGAACCTGAGGATAAAATAGATCCAGATGCTAAAGTCGCTGTATCACTAAATATAGCTCCAGAAGCTAATATAGCTCCAGAAGAAACAACAGCTGTATTACTTTCTACAGACCCTGAGGAGAGTACAGCACCAGAAGATAGTGCAGCAGTGTCACTGTATATGGACCCTGAAGCTAGGATAGCTCCAGAAGCCAAAGTAGATGTTTCGCTAGTTACGGCACCAGAAGCATAAATAGCTCCAGAGGCCAAAATAGACCCTATAGATCCTGAAGCCAAGATAGCTCCAGATGCTTGTATGCAACCAGAAGCTAAGAATGCTCCCACGGAACCTGAAGCCAAGATAGCTCCAGATGCTTGAATAGCGCCCGAAGCCATTAAGGCACCGGACGCTTCGACTGCACCAGATGCTTGTATGCATCCAGAAGCCAAATAAGCACCAGATGCTAACAAAGCACCCGAAGCCAAGATAGCTCCAGATGCTTGAATAGCACCCGAAGCCATTAAGGCACCAGAAGCCTGTAAAGCTCCTGACGCTTGTATAGAACCGGAAGCGAGCGTGGCCGTATCAGAAAAACCAGCGCTTACTTTGACCCAACTGGTGCCGTCCCAAACCTTGTAATAGTTATGAACGCTGCTATCTGTCCACGCCTCTCCTAAAGAGTTACCGGAGGCTCCTATGTAATTAGAGTTTGGAGCTGCAGTCCCGTATCCAATTGGACCTATCTTTCTAACATCTCCTGCAACGTCCTCAAAGTAAAGACCAGGATCACCCGAACCAGCGCATAACGCTAGTTCTCCGTACTGGATAATAGTTCCGCTAGGTCTGTCTGACTCTAAGTTAGATCGTAACAGTAAAATAGTTACAGGTGTAGAAGTCATGAATAAATACCTCCGTTTATAGGATAAGCTATTGCTGGAATTAAAGTACCACTAGCATACGTCCCGCCATCGAGTATTCCTGAGATGATTCTGGGGATGAGTGTACCACTCGCATAAGTGCCGCCATCATAAACGTCTATCCCCGAGGTAGGGACAAATGGACTATAGGAATTAGTATCAAAAAAAGTAAGACCAGATGCTAGAGCAGCTTGAGGGCTCTCTAAAGTACCAGCGTTAGTTAACTTTGCAAATATCACATAGCTGTCAGGATTTAGTACATGAGTAGGAAGCTCAGACTTTGCAGGGCCGTACCTTAACCACCAGCGGTAGTCGCGCTCTCTTTCAAAGAAGTCAAGCTGTTTTTTCAAATCTCTTTCGAACATCTCGCGATAAGCGGGATGAGTCGGTTCATCGTTAGGTTGAGGCAACCAATAGCTAGTAGTGTTTTCTTGTCCTAAACCTCTTTTTAAATCCCACATAGAGGCGTAAATATGCTTACACCACTTAGGCTGAAAGTAAAAAAGATTAGGATCAGAATAAGTATCTTGTGTATAACTAGGTATGTTATATATGTCATTCAAGTATATAAAACCAAAACTTCTGCTCCAGCCAGGATCATCTATAGACTGTATAGGTCTACCTTCCTGAGACTGAGAGCCTGGGTCAAAGAAACCAGGCTTCATATTGTATACACCTGTGTATGGGTATCTTTGTTTTAAAGAAACCTCATATAGATTTAGATTTTCTCTGCCAGAAAAATCAGGACAGTTACACTGAGCCTTAAGTTCAGTGGTTAGGTATTCACCCACGCTGGGTGGCCCAGAAGCCGGGACTCTCATAGTATTAGCGTCAACTACTTCCCAACTGAGAGTCTGCGAGTGACTCAAAAATAGAGTGTTATACAGCGCCGAATAATCTACATTACTTACTAAAGTACCATCTAATCCTATACCTACTACAGCATAATTACTAAACCCATAGAGTTTTTGATTTCCACTGGAATCAATACGATTAGCTAAAATTTCTCCTTGAAAAGCTGATACAGGTAAGCCGAAATTACCAGATAGCCTTACTGCATAAATTTCATCAGTGTAGTCTGTAACAGAAGTAATAAATAAACCGAAGTCCTTAAAGTTAAAAGAACCTTGTGGCTGCACATAGGTAGTCCACATCCGCTCATCCGTCCGCGTGGTTGGATACAGAAAAGCGAGGCCCGGTATATACGGACCTATACCAATCACATTTGTGTAGTAATATTTATAGGCATACTCAATACCTTTGTACGCTTGCTGAGCGTACATAGACAGCTCATATCCACGGCGCCAACGACTCCAAAGTGATGCGTAATCGTAATCACTAAGGACGCTGAAGTCCTTTGTACCTACGGCAGGTCTAAACCTACGTTCGAAAGGCATAGGGTGGGACAGCTGATGAGCTGTATCTCCACCCGTAAACCCTTTACCGTGTTTTACCTTTTTGGCAGCGTCGTAGTTTTTGAAGCTGAAGCTATCGCCGGAGGAGCGCTTAGCCACGGATCAATAAAAACCGCCCTGTGCAAATACAGTGATACCAGAAGGACTTAAGCCGCCAGAAATAGAAGAAGGACCGTTACCAAGATAACCAATACAAAGAATGTATCCTTTCTCTAAGTACAAGCCTTCGCCTTTGCCGATTTGAATAGGAGCGATTAGTCCGGTGTCGCCGACTTGTGGAACAGGAGCATTAACACCGAAAAGCTGGACAGGAAGAGGGTAGCCAAAAGTCGTGCCGCTTAAGCCAACTTCGAACCTACCAATCATCAAAGCAGCCGACGTAGACGGAGCTGATTGATTAGGAGCAAAAACGTACAGGCCGATATCACAAGTACGAACACCACCGTCGTTCGGGTAGTCTTCGTTAGAAATAATCGTAATGTCTTCAACCAGAGCCGCATCTTCAGACGGAAGATCGCCCACGCGGACCAACTGAATCAGATCAGTCAGGTTTGGGTTAGTAGGGTCGCAGGTTTGAGTGCTGCTGTTGATCTTCGCTCCACGTAAAAAGGGGCGATCAATCAAGCAAGGAGCTTTGTTAGTGCTTGTGGAGCTCATAGTGTTACTCAGCCTATGGAGTTGAAGTATGAAACGGGAGTTTTAAGATCCTCCCTGAACTTATCGAGAGTAGGCATATCTTTAACTACTGGATACGACTCCCCTCTCATAGAATCATTATTTTTGTTTTCAGACTCTTTTTTAAGTTCCTCTGTAGCTTTGGCGATTAAGTCAGCAAACTCTTTGGCGGAAGCCATACGTCTCTGTTCGCTTTCGTACTTAGCCAAAGGACTAAAAGGATTGTAAGCAGGAGGTCTACCTATGGCAGTACCAATGCTATTAGCCAGAGAAGCCACGCCGTAACCAAAGTCGCCGATAGCTTTCATATTCTCCGGGCTAAACAACCCAGCTAAACGAAAGCCGCCTGAGGAGCCTGTGCTAGAGGTAGTGACGGACGGAGCGCTTGCGTAAGAAGCAGGATCAAAAGAGAACGGTTCACCGCTGTAGCTAAAAGCAGTCTCAGGAGAAAACCCACCGATAGAGCCAGAGAATGTACCTGGCTCTAAAACTGTATCGTAGGAGTAGGAAGATGCGAAATCTCCAGGATACATCTCACCCCAGCTAGGGCCAGAGTAAGTAGAGCTACTGTCAAAATAAGAGGGGGACGTGTAGCTACTCATGATCAACCAGCGTAGCCGAGAGAACGAACAACGCCAGCCATGGCGTTAGTACCAGGAGCCGGGAAGTCGCCATACATAGGACGACCGCCATACATTTTCATCATCTCCTCTTCGATTGCTGTATCACCGCCTGGGAACTCGAAGGCTTTTCTAGTCTGTATCGTACTCACAGGAGGCGCTGAGATGCCGACACTGGGTCTAGGCACAGCGGCCTGACCTACCTCAGAACCCTGCCTGGAGCCGATTAAGTTGTTTATGGGATTACTGCCGTACTCAGAAACTACCTCTTGAGTTTGAACTTGCGGCATCTGCTGAGACAGCTCGTAAGCCAAAGGCTTGTTAGATGTGGCCCAAGCACCTAAAGTATTCGGGTCCGCAAATCTCTCATCACGTTGAATCAACTGCTCCATAATGTTCTCGAAAACATCAGGTTGATTCGCGTAATCACGTCTAGCGCTGTAGTAATCTACTGCCCTTTCAAAATTACGATCGGGAGCATACACAGCAGCTGCTAGAGCGTTCTGTTTCGCCTGTTCGTAATCGCTACGGCTATCGTCTGAGACTTGTATCACGGAGCCGGAGCCAGCTTGCCCTGTGGTAGCAGATCCGCGGTCGCTAGCAGGAGAGGTTTCTCCCCTGTCAAGATTGCGAGTAGCTGGCGTAGGGTTTCCAAGGCCGCGAAAATCTATCAGTTTCGATAAAGCAGCAGGGTCAAAACCGCCGTCAGGTCTAACAGGAACCCTTACTGTTTCTCCGTTTTTCAAACGAAGTAAGGCTGCACTGCCACCAATCCCGAGAAGGGCGGCCCCTGTACCTGCAAGAGCTCTGACATTAAAACCGCCGCCCGGAGAGACAGGTGGACGATTTAATGAACCTTGTACATTAGTGAACGGACCCCTCAGAACGTTTTGAGGAGCTATCAAATCAAAATTAAGTGATTGTTGACCAGGGCTGAGCCTAGGATCTACAAATCTAGTGGGAGGGGTATCAGCCATACGCGGCTGTAGACCCATACGAACTAACTGCCTCTGAGCAGCTTCTTCTGCACTTCCTTTTGGATACCCAGAATAACCTCCTTTCCTGCTACCGACACCTATCCTTAACTGAGTGCCTCCAGACACATTCTTCGCGGAAGGCACCATAGGCCTAGCCACGGGTGTGGCTCTGTCATAAGCTCTTCGGTACAGTGCTCCTTGCGGACCAATAATCGCTTCACCGATATCTCTAAGTCCCTTTTCTGCAGATCCGTAAAGGAACTGGCCAAGCATCTGCAGATTCGAAGCAACGCCACTAAGTGCTTGTTTTTTCGGAGCCACTAAAATTACCTTACGACTAGCCTATAGAAATTATACCGCTTACCTCCAGTTAGTCGCAAAATAAATTCTGTCGGCCCGAGACATAGTAGGAGCTCCAGGTAGCGCTTGAACATAACTGGCACCGCTGCGCTCAAACCTATATCTATTAACCATAGGATTCTTGTAGTTAGCTACATAAAGCATCTGAGCTAACCTATCTGTCTCATAAATATAATTTTCTCTCCATATCTTAGCTGTTTCTTGTTTGTCTTGAACACTGATAGAACGGTTAACGTCACCTAATATAATTTCCTGACGGCTCGTTCCTCTACCGCCGGCAAGCTCGGATATCCTCTCTGCCTCTTCACACCTCTCAATCTGCTGAACTATTTTGTCGTAGTAATACTGACTAGGGATACTGGTACAAGCTAATTGAAGCCTTGAGTAATCACCAGCAGGTACAGTAGCTACATTATACCCTAGGTGATACGTTACACGACTGAAGTTAAAATCATCGAGTTTGAAGCCAAAAACTTGACCGGGGTTGCGACCAATCTGGTTTAAAGCCGCATAAACAATCTCACGTTTAGTCCGATCAGTCGTGGTCGGCTGCGTTACAACACCCTGTTGAGCTAGATAGCTATAAATCTGCTCTAGTTCTTGAACGCTAAGCTCCGCCACGGTGCCTCCTTTTAACTAAGTCTAATCAATGCCAAGAAGCAAAAAAGTACAGATCGTCATACCTAGCCGGATCTACAGGTCCCGGTAGGCTTTGAATGAAATCCCCCTCCGTGGCAACAAACCTAGACTCAGCAATTACAGGATCTTTATAATTAACTACGTGTAACATAGCAGATAACCTGTCACACTCGTATAAATAATTTTCACGCCATACTCTCATAATCTTTCTGTTATCCTGTATCGTAATTGTTCTATTTAAATCAGCTCCAAATATAACTTCTTGCTGACTGGCTCCTCTGTCAGAAGCCAGCTCCGTATAAATCTCAGCGGTGTTACACCGCTCAATCTGATTCAGGATCTTAGTGTAATAAAAGTCACTAGGTATGTTATTACAAGCTTCTAAAAGCCTAGCATAATCTGCAGGGCTCACAGCAGAGATATTGTAATTTAAATGGTAACAAACACGCTCAAAGTTATAGTCATCTAGAGCTGAAACTTTTAGCTGCGGCACGCTGCGGAACAGCGAGTTAACAGCCGCGTAAATCGTATCTAGACGGGCAGAGTCTGTAAAACTGCCAACGAAGATAGCCCCCTGCTCGCGTAGATAGCGCTCAATCTGCGCAAGTTCTTCAGTTAGAAGTTGCGCCACGGGCAGAGGAGTATCTACTTTTATTCTAAATCAGTGAAAACTATTTCACTCGACGTAGGCAACATCGCCTTCCAGAACCGTATCCCAATCGATATTAGAAATCGACTTCAGTTGATCGAGCTTGCTGAAGCGTTCACCGGGCATTGATTGCTGCAGCTCTTTGATCTCGATAGCGGTTTTCATCCCGATACCTTTGAGAACTTGGGTCAACAGCTCGGGGGTTGCCGAGTTGATGTTGACCCGGTTCATGGCGGGCACCTCGGGCCGAACTATTTGCCGACCACGCCTCCGCTTAACCTGTTTTTCGCCAGAATTCTCCTCGATATCTTTTTGAGCAATCTGGTTCTTATGTGCAAAGAACACCTTCCCAGTAGTAAGGGATTTCACCATAAAATACTCACCGTCATCGTGAGTACTGATCACAGAGACTTTAACGCCATTAGGCGTGTAGGTATACTCCTGACTGGCGGCGACTGTCATTATGAAAACATTGACTGACAACAGTATAGCCCCAGGCACAAAAAAACCCCCTCGAAGTGAGGGGGTCTGGAACTAACCTTCTGAATTAAATCAGGAAGGAGAGGTGGATGTGTACACGCTGGATTCCACGATGCCGGCAGGCTGCAGCACGATATCGCTGCGCTTGGGCGGTTGATCGGGAACGAGCCAGCACACTTCGCAAAGGGCGAGGGCTTTGTCCTTACCGCTCAGCTTGCCAACGCCAGCGCGAGGATCGTAGATACCCGAAGCTTGGCCAAGGCCGGAAGCAGCGGCGCCGCCCAGGTTACCCACGGTGGCCAGAGCGTACTCTGTCTCCGCAGTAACTTTGTGCATGTTGGCGCTATTCCAGGCGTTGCTGGAATTGAACGAGCCGTTTTCGATGCGGCTGTCCGAACCAACGACGGTGGCGTAGAAACCGCTAGCGCTGGGGGTGGTGGTCAGACCAACGCCCAGGCCAGGGCCGAGGCCGAGTTGAGGAGTAGCGCTGCCACCGGCAACACCGCTGCTCACCACGTCGCCGCCATCGACACGCAGACCCACACGGTACACATAAGCGCCGGAAGGCACTGTGATACCAGTGGTAATGTCGGCGCGAACGTCCTTGTGATAATCCGGGGACGGAATGATCACAGTGCCGTTGGTGAACTCCTTGTTAGAAGCACCGCCGGAAGCGTACGGAGTCGTGTAATACTCCAGCTGGTTGACCGAACCGAGGGCCTGATAAGACAGGTCCACGTAGCCAACAGCTTGCTGAGCGATCCAACCGGGGCGGAAGACCACGCCGACAGGGCCGCCGATGGGCTGATTCGTCAGAGTTTCGGCGTAGCCGTTCTCGTTGTTGAAATCAACCGACTTGGTTTCGTGCCAGTACTTCAGCACGTTGGTGTAGTTACCAGGATAGATCTTGGTAACTGCGATCTGGTTAGCGTTGATTGCCATCGTTAATACCTCCTATCAAGCGTTAAAGGAGTATGCGATGGTGGCGAAGTCCGCGTTCAGGAGTTCGAAACCTGCGTACAGGCTCCAAATCATCATGATGAAACGCGAGAAATCGTCATTGTTGTTCAGGAGCACCTGAGCGTTGTTACCGCCGATACCGACGCCAACACTCTGGGGACCGAAGAACATACCGATGGCAGTCTCGTACGAAGCGCTAGTAGAAGCGATCGTAGCAGTCTGATTCTGCGAGGGCATGTTGGTGCTCTCGAAGAACCGCACACCCTCGAAGACAAAGCCCGTGGGCATAATCGGCTCACCAGCCACGAAGGTGGCTTGACCGAAGCCCTGACCCATGTAGATAGCAGCGTTGGGCTGCATCGAAGACATGAGAGGGTTGATCTGACCGTTGCCAGGATAGCGAGCAACTTCACGGAAGTCGCTGTTCTGACGCAGGTGCATCAGGAAGGTAGGATCGCACACACAGCGATAGAAACCATCCTGATAGGTCGGGACGTTTCTCTTGCGCATGGACTTAACCACGCGGAGAAGATCGTCCTTAACGTCGAACTTAGCTTGCTCGGCGTTAGTGTAGGTCAGTGCGCCAACGGCAAGATCGCCAGGGTAGTAATAACCACCTTGGGAGTCCGAAGACTGACCCTTCGAGACAGCTTTCAGGAGTTCGTTAATGAACACCCGGTCACGCCATCTTCTATAGTCATCTAACAGAGTCAGAGAACCAATAGATTGGTGGAAGGCTGTAAGATTACCAGTGTCCAGCAGTAAACGCTGAGCGGTAATCAGAGTCTCGCGAGCAATCTTGAAGGTGCTGGGCTGAGTGGGATCACTCGGGTCCGCAGGACCAGTGTACTCACGCAGCGTAACCAGAACCTTGTCCTTGACAATGTTTCTGCTATTCGCAGTGCCAATCGTTTGCTCTGCAGTACGCTCGCGAGATTCTTTAGATCCAGGATTACCCCAGAATCTATATCTGTCCAGCTGCACAGTCTGGCCGGGCTGTTTCGAGAAGTCATGAACAACCACGGGCTCTGCCGCCATTTCCACCACATAAGCGGGGTGGGGACGGTAGAGTTCTGCACCGAGCAGCTTCGGAAAATCATTGTCAACGAACAAAGCGTCAACCTCCGAAGAACTACATAGTTAATCTAACTGGAAAAGTGAGGAGTCAACAGGTGTTTGTCGCGTATACCCCGTTACATAAAGATAACTACAAAATTAAATAAAGTTAGCAGTAGAGTACTGTTCTAAGATAGTTCCTGTAATATCTGTTACTGTAGTAGCCACCGCGCCAGAAGCTCTAGTAGTCCTAGAGCCTCCTGCGAATACTAAAGCACTGCTAGTAGCAGATCCCGACGGTATAGCTACGTTTAAATTGTTTCTAGCGCTAATTAAACCAGACGGATTGGGCCACGGGAAATTAGATGTATTACCAGAAGCTGTTACGGGTAAACCTATTGTTAGGTAACCACTAATTTGACCGCCTCCATCAAAGCCTAGAACAGTAAATGGGCTATATGTAATAATAGATCTATTAACATAAGGATTACTAGCTACTGAGAAATCACTTGTTTCAGCATCAGGAGGTGGGGTAAAATTAGAGCCAGATGTAGTTGTAAAGGCTAAACAAGAACTTATGGTATCTAAGTAACCGTTTGTTGTGTAAACAGCACAAAAAGCATTGGTAGGTCCAAATTTAATGTCACACGGATCTAATAAATCAATCTTGGAAGCTTGGAAAACAGTAACATAAACTATAGAGTTATCATTAGGATCAACTGTTAAATTTTTAACATAGCCGAAAGAAGAGGAAACTTTGATAAGATTAAAATCTTCATCATATAAAACTAAACGAGCTCCATACTGAGCGAATCCTTGTGCTCCTATGTAGACTCTTGATCCATCTGCAGCTGTAGCAGAGACAAACTTACAAGATAATTTAGCTCCAGCACTTAAAGTAGTAGAAGAGGATATCCGTTTAACATTAGAAGAAAATGACAGACCACTTGAATCCGCTTCGTAAATAACGTGGCGATTGGATGCATCTATCCATATAAAATACAGTTTAGTGTTATCTAAAGATCTAATCATTGTAACAGAATTTGGGTAATCAGTTATACTACCGCTGCCGCTGAAGTTTAAAGTTATACTCCCATGTATATCAGTAGGGTTATCTAGATCAATAGCAATATGTATAGATAAATTAAAACTAAGAGCACTAACCCAAACTACATTCAAGTAATTATCTACGTACAGACCAGAAGTGCTCTTAAGGTTACTATAGCTCAGACCTGTATCGTATACATGCCTCCAGATTAAATCTCCGCTAGTAGAATCTATTTTATAAACCTCTAACCCACCCCAATAAGGGACAAAACCTGGAGTAGGAATATATCTAAATTTTGTTAGAACGTATATAAACGTTTTATCTTTATCAAAACTGCAAGCTATACGTTCTGGAAATGTTTGATGAGTAAAACCAGCATCTGTATTATAAAGTTTAGTCCATAGTTCCTCTCCATCTATATTTCTTTTTTGTATAACCAAAGTCGCGTAGTACTGTTTATTTACAGGCACTATAGAGTCCATCTTCCACATAAAAATATAAGTTTCACCTAAGTCATTAAGCAAAACTTTTCTCTCATACCAATAATCATCAAATCCAACGGGAAACTGACTTAAAGCCCAATAGTCGTAGTTTCTATTAGGGGTTATAAGAGGCAAACAATCAACCGAAGAAGCAGCAGTAGAACCGTTTGGATAAGTGACTACATAGTATATTTTATAGAAGTAGTCACTTTCTTGTATAGTATATGTCTCTCCAGTTCCTATGGGCGTATCGCTCCCAGTATTGTACCAAGTAATAGAAACATAAGTGCAGTAGCTAGAACCTCTAAGCACATCGCCAGGCTGGGGGTTCAGCAAATCACCTGTGGTAGTCGGGCACGGAGGCGGTATATCGCAACCACCGCCAAACTCGTCGTAGTTAAGAGGAGCGAAACCTATACCTAAGTCGTAGCTTTCATTGTATTGCGTTGAGTTGCCACGGTAGATGTACCGCAGCGGCGTGGACATTAAGCCAGGCGACTGCGAGCGTAAGGTCTCCGTATAAGTCTTGCAGTACACCGGCTGGTGATACCGCCACTGCGAGCGATCGGATGTACCTTGAGTTCCGAATACATTTGTAATCAGTGTGTTCTCGTAATTCCTATGTGTAACAGGACCACCAGTCCTACCTTCAGCAGGGGTGTTAGCGTCCGGTGTGTTGTACGGGGAATAACCTTGATTATCGGGAGCCGCGCCCCCGAAATACATGTATTTCTCCCGCTGGGTTACATCAGCATGAGGCTGCAGCGGAGCTTGCCGTGGACGTAAGACATTCGCTTCAGGTCCGATCGCATCGGCTGCTTGCGCACCAGCAACCTGAGTTCGCGTAGCTATCCGTGTTCCTTTGTATGTATCTAA
>Ga0181591_10000212_pt1 | contig 42001 bp, 37 predicted proteins | sample 071ome_33_FD_133757 | JGI IMG/M metagenome (GOLD analysis project Ga0181591, IMG submission 133757) | Coastal salt marsh microbial communities from the Groves Creek Marsh, Skidaway Island, Georgia - 071412AT metaG (megahit assembly) | ecosystem: Environmental > Aquatic > Marine > Intertidal...
CCTGCCGCCATGAGCATGACGATAAAGCCATGCACAAGAAATGACAGGCTGTTGAAAATAAACGCTGTTTCCGCATCCGGAGCAGCAAGCGCAGGAAGCGGGGCCAGCATAAGCCCAAAAGAGGCAAGGCTGGCAAATTTAGCAAAACGAAAACGAAACATTGGGGGTACTCCTTACTAATGCGTGCTTTACAAAGCGGCCTGGCCAACTTCACCGGTGCGGATCCGCATGGCTTCGCTCAGATCAAGGGTGAAGATCTTGCCGTCACCGATCCGGCCTGTATTGCAGACATCCTTGATCGCGTCGGTGACCTTGGCGGCAAGTTTGCTCTCAACGGCAAGTTCGACCTTTATTTTCGGCATGAAATCTATGGTGTACTCAGCGCCGCGGTAAATCTCGGTTTTGCCTTTCTGGCGGCCATAACCCTGGACTTCAGAAACCGTCATGCCTGAAATCCCAATTTCACTGAGTGCCCGCTGGATATCTTCCATCCGGCCGGGCTGAACAATTGCGATGATATACTTCATCATGAGTTTCCTTTCATGTGTTTAACCTGACGGGGGCCAGGAACTATTTTTCTAATAACAGCTTGAAGTGACATGTAATCCTGCTTATTTTGCAGAAAGGTGATGCGTTTTTTGCATCACCAAGCATTTTAACCGGAGCCCCTGTCATGCGAGCGCTGATTAATCTGAAATATGTTGAGACCATCGGACGTGAGGGATCCATCCGCAAGGCGGCTGAAAAACTGGCGATCACGTCAACCGCCTTAAATCGTCGTATTCTCGCGCTTGAGGAAGAACTCGGATATCCGCTTTTTGAAAGGTTACCTTCCGGGGTCAGACTGAACACGGCCGGGGAAATCTTCGTGGATTTTGTCCGGAGACAGTTTTCCGATCTGGAACGTGTCAAATCGCAGATGGCGGATCTGGCTGGTATGAGACGTGGTCATATCACCATCATCAGCACACCAGAAGCGCTGAAAACGTTCCTGCCGGAACAGCTTTCGATCTATCGCCGTCAATACCCGCAGGTCACGTTTGAGATCAGGCGGGCCTTCGGTACGGAGTCTGAAGAGGCGCTCGCCAATCTTGAAGCGGATATCGCCCTGACCATGGAGCCGGTCAAATCACCGCAATTCAAGGTTATGGCAACCGCCCTTCAGAAAATACATGTGCTGATGGCCGCAGATCACCCGCTTGCCGGAAAAAGCGAGATGCGGCTCAGGGACTGCATCGGGTATCCTGTTATCCTGCCTTCGTCCAAGAATGGTCTGCGTCAGCTTATTGATCTCAGCCTGCTTATCACCCCTCTTCCACTTGGGGTTGTTGGCGAAAGCGACAGCCTTGATTTCCTCCATACCTACCTGCAGAAAGAACAGGCCCTGTCTTTTCAGGTTCCTATAGCCCATGACCCCTCCAGCGAAGGCAAATTAAAGGCGATCCCCTTAAGTGAGCGCGATATCAAACGGGGCGTGTTGCATGTAGGGCATCTGAAGGACCGGGTTCTTTCTGTCGCCGCCGCCAAATTCCTTGAACAGATCATGACCGCGCTTGCCGAAAACTTTCCTGAAACGTCCTGAGGAAATGTCAAACCGGGAACGCGGAGTATCAGGCTTCATCTTCTGAGATGATATTGCCGGGTTTCACCAAAAGCAGAAAGAGGAAGACAAGACCGGCAATGCCGGAAAAAAGGATCATTGCCTTGAAATAGATGCCGCTTCCCATCAGGAACAGCATGCCCCCGACACTCGGGCCGATAGCATTACCCAGCGCGCGCGGTGTTGTAATCCAGCCCTTGGCCCGGCCATAGACCTCAGCACGGAAATACATATTGGTCACGTAACCAAAAGAGACCGTCAGAATACCGTGCCCCATGCCGAACATCATCATGGCTATGATGACGTGATGCAGCTCTGCGCTCTGGGCAAGAAAAACCGATAGAGGTATCATGGCAAAGGCGATAACCCCTGTATATCTGGCATCGAAACGATGGCCGAATTTCATCTCAATCAATCTTCCGACAACCTGAAACGGGCCATAGAGACTGGCAAGCAGGACCCCTGTTTCTGCTCCGAATTGCTGACTGAACCAGTTGATCCACAGCAATGTCGTTCCTGCAAAAACCAGATATTCAAAAGCGCTGGATGACGCGAGGGTGATGAGCGCGATTTTTTCTCCGCGTGACATGGCCGACCAGCGGAAAGGCATGACTTCATCCTTTTTACGGCGTGCCCTGAAGTCGATGGAGCGATCAAGTCTAAGGGCCCAGAGCCCCATAGTCAAAAGGATGGACGCAATCACAACGCATGTCAGCACTAACCCGAAACCAGCCAGAAGCGGCGCAACAGAAATCCAGGTGATGGAACTGGCTACCCCGCCATAGAACGTGATGTAGGATATGTTCCTTCTGGCCCGGGGTTCATTCATCTGCACCGCCGCCCCGAAGGCGATTTCATAGGTGGTCATGGCAAAGGCAATACCAATGGGGATCATGCAGAAAACAATCCACGTGAAAGAATGCACCAAAGGCAGAAGACACATGCCCATCGCACCAAGGAAAAACCCGCGTGCCATAACCCAGAGCGCCCCAAGCCTGTCAACAAGCCCCCCCACCGCCGGTGCCACCATGGCCTGCATCAGGAGACACCCGGTCAGCGCCGCAAGGATCTGACTTTCTTCAACCCCGGCATTGACCGCAAGAGGTGTTTTCAAAAGGGCAAAGACATAAAACATCAGGCCGTAGGCGATGATCTGGCTTATTCCCAGTGAATGAACAGGCACCCGGAGTTTTAGCCGGGAAGATGTTTCGTTTCGGGTCAATGTGATAAAACAATCTGTATGCTATTAATGTAGTCTTGACTATGCCCTGCCTGAATTCCAAAAAAAAGAAAAAACCGGTCTTTTTCTCCTGTTTCCCCTGTCCATATTCCTAAAAGATACTTATCCTGCAACTAGCGTGATTTTCAGGGTGAAATAATGTCAACCATACTCGTAACCGGCGGCGCAGGTTTTATCGGCAGCAATGCTGCGCATCATCTGGCTTCGGCCGGTCACAATATCATTATTGCCGACCTTTTCGAAGACGACGATAAATGGCAGAACCTCCATCATCTGGCGCCGAAAGATATCATCACGGCAAAACAGCTTCCCGAATGGCTTTCGTCATCATCCGGCGATATTGACGGGATTGTGCATATGGGCGCTGTCTCCGCGACGACCGAGCGCGATACCAACCTGATTGTTGAGAGCAATTTTCAGCTCTCAAAACTGGTCTGGCTTACCGCCACCCGACTGAAAATCCCGCTAGTCTACGCCTCGTCCGCCGCGGTTTATGGTGATGGAAAAGAAGGGTTCAGCGATGATCCGTCGCTTATGCCCCGGTTGCGTCCTCTCAACCCATATGGCTGGTCCAAACTTGTCTTTGACCGCTGGGCATCAGCCGAAGCGGTGAGAGGAAATGCACCACCGAACTGGGCCGGACTCAGGTTCTTTAACGTTTACGGACCCGGTGAAGGCCATAAGGGGAGCATGAGGAGCCTTGTTCATAAATCCTTCTTTGATATCCGCGATGGCAACCCTGTCCGGCTTTTCCGTGACCATGGCGGCAAATACGGTCATGGCGAGCAGATGCGTGACTTTATCTATGTTCAGGATTGCGCCGAAATCATCGGCTGGCTTTTGACGGCAAACAGGGAAAGCGGCATTTTCAATGTCGGAACAGGTCAGGCCCGAAGCTGGAATGATCTGGCAAGGGCCGTCCAGGCATCCATGCCAAAACCGACCTCAATTGAATATATCGATATGCCGCAAAGCATAAGGGATCAGTATCAGGATTACACCTCTGCTGACCCGTCCCGGCTGAAATCCGCTGGATGGAACAGGGAATTCACAAATCTGGAAGATGGCATCGCGGACTATGTTTCGAATTATCTTTTGCCGGGAAAGGTGAACTGAAACCGGAAACTTCCCGGAGATAACAATCAGGTGCAGAAATTTCTTTCCTGCCGTCTTTATCCGCTCCATATTTATCCATGAACGTATTAATGCAAGGTCACGAACATTATGAATTTACGATTTGGTATCGGACAGTCTGTCCGTCGTCTTGAAGACGCCTCACTTCTTACCGGCCAGGGACAATACACGGATGATCATTTTCCGGGCGAAGGTCTGGCGGTTGCGTTTTTGAGGGCGCCATTTGCCCATGCCAGATTGACGGAACTCGATCTTTCTGCGGCGCGCAAGGCCGAGGGGGTGCATCTCGTTGCCGGTCAGGCAGATCTCGATGCAGATCAGGTTGGCGAAATACACTGCCAGCACTATGTTCCGTGGTTTGATGGTCGTGAGATGACCGAAACGACAAAGACACCAATGGTGCGCGATATCAATCGATATGCCGGTGATATAGTTGCCATGGTGGTTGCCGATACCCGCCAGCAGGCGAAAGACGCCGTTGAGCTCATTGCGATGGATTTCGAGCCGATGGCGGCTGTAACCGATGTCTATGCGGCCCTTGCTGATGATGCGCCACAGCTTCATCCGGAATATCCGGGCAATCTGGCTTTTGAATGGCATGCGGGCCGCGTCGAAGAAGCCCGGGACGCAATATTGAAAACAGAACAGGCAAAAAAAGACGGCTATCACGTCATGTCCATTGATGTGATCAATAACCGGATACTTACCAATGCCATGGAAACACGCCCGATGGTGGCCATGCCGCTGGATGACGGGGAAGACGGGCTGAAAATCTGGACAGGATCACAAGGTGTTGTCGGGCTTGGTGAACAGATTGCCACAGCGCTCAACCTGGATCGTGATCAGGTTCATCTTCTGACAGATGATGTTGGCGGCGGTTTTGGCTTTAAGATTTTTCTTCACCCGGAACAGGTCTGTATTGCCTGGGCGGCCCGCAAACTGGGAAAGATGGTCCGGTGGCAGCAAGACCGGAGCGAAGCGTTCATATCAGACCTTCATGGCAGGGATAACCGGTCTGTTGCAAGGGCCGTCGTCACGGATCAGGGTCGCATCGAGGCGCTTGAGGTGACGGTTCATGCCAATATGGGCGCATGGCTTTCCAATTTTGGTGTCTATATCCCTACCCTTTCCGGAAGCCGCACGCCGACAGGGGTATATGACATCCAGAATGCAGGCCTGATCGTCAAAGGGGTGATGACAAACACGCCTGCAGTTGATGCGTATCGTGGGGCAGGCAGGCCTGAGGCGAATTACCTGCTGGAACGCCTGATGGACCATATCGCCCACACTCTTGGACTTGACCGTTTCGATGTGCGCCGCAGGAATTTGATCAGAGCGGAACAGATCCCCTATCCCATGGTTCTTGGCGGCACTATCGACAGCGGTGACATGCCCGGCCTGATGGAAGATGCGCTTGAAAAGGCAGACTGGAAAGGTTTTGCTGAACGAAAGCAGGAAGCGGCCTCCCGCGGCAAAAAACTCGGTTTTGGGCTGTCCATGTATCTTGAGCAATGTGGCGGTGGTGAGGAAAACAATATCGAGTTTGAATTCACCCATGACGGGAACCTGACGGTCTATGCCTCACAGCATGATAACGGCCAGGGGCATCGCACCACACTTACCCAGATTGTCTCGCACACGCTGGGATATGACGCAGATAAAATTCATATTATTCAGGGAGATTCGCGCCGGACACCGAGGGGCACAACAGGCGGCGCAAGAATGACCGCTGTTCTCGGATCCACCGTCGCCGAGGGGGCTAAGGCTGTCATTGCCCGGGCTAAAGAAGATGCGGCGGCTTTACTCGAGGCGGACAAGGCTGATCTGGGTTTCGAAGATGGTGTTTTTTCAGCCCACGGCACCAACAGATCTGTGTCCATCATGGAACTTGTCACCAATGCCGGCACGGATAGCGAAACACATCCCTACAGCCTGAAGCAGAGTTACGCCACCAAAGGGGCGTCTTATCCCTATGGATGTCATATTGCCGAAATTGAGGTTGACGCTGTGACGCTTGTGCCTCAAATCGTCAGATACACGGTCGTTGATGATTTTGGTGTTGTTCTTAACCCCTTGACCCTTGAAGGCCAAATTCACGGCGGCATAGCGCAGGGTATCGGTCAGGCGCTTTATGAATATCTGCCCTATGATGAAGACGGCCAGTTACTTGCCGGATCTCTGATGGATTACACCCTTCCCCGGGCGGATCATCTGCCAAATTTCAGCATCTTCACCCGGAACACCCCTTGTCTGAACAATACCCTGGGGGTAAAGGGATCTGGTGAGGCAGGGGCTATTGGCGCCCCGCCTGCGGTTATATCAGCGCTCTGTCATGCGCTTGAAATCGATCACATTGATATGCCGGCAACACCTGAGGCCATCTGGCAAAGAATGCAGCGCGAGAGCAGGTCTTAGAGGAACAGTCTCAATTCTCTATTTCAACAATTTCAGGAAGACCGAAGATTGACGCGGTGTCCTCCCCTTTTTCAAGTCGGTCGAGAACATCGGCTTCGAAGGCCAGTCTCTCTTTTGCTGTTTTCAGCACAGTTTCATGGCGGGCGAGCGGCACGACCGCAACACCATCATCATCGCCGATGATAAGATCACCGGGATGAACCGATACACCGCCACAGGAAATAGCCCCATCGATGATCCCGCCCCAGCCTTTTGACGGTCCCGCAGGGCTTGCCGCAACAGCAAAGATGGGAAAATCATCTTCCTTCAGTTCTGCAAGATCACGCACAGCTCCATCCAGAACAACACCGGCGACTTTCCTCCGCCGGGCAAGGCTTGTCAGGATACCGCCCCATACGGCCCTGTTTTCAAGACCACCGCCATTAATCACCAGCACGTCACCGGGCTCCAGAAACGAGATGGCGGCATGAATGGCCGCATTGTCACCTTCCACGGCATCAACGCATCTGGCCTGACCAACAAGCACCGTTCCCGGCGATAGAGGCTTGATACGTGCCGCCATGACCTGTTGTCTGTTCATGCTGTCACCAGCTATGGCAGAGGGAATTTTCTTCCATTCGGTTATTTCTTTGTCTGAAATCCGCTCAAATGAAATGGGATGATATCGCTGAATGCTCATCAGCTTTTCTCACCTGAACCGAAGCCTGAACCCGGGCGGGTGTATTCCGGTCTTGCCGGGGCAAAGATATCAAAAATCAGCGCCCCTTCAGGGCCAGCGATAATGCCGTGTTCCACATCACCCGGCGCAACCCAGAAATCACCTTTGGCAACGCTGATTTCCTGCCCGCCCTGTATTCGTGTCGCGCTGCCTTCTATCAGCAGGCTCCATTGTTCCTGGGGATGGCTGTGCAGTTTGCCTTTGGCGTTGGGTTCAAGGCGGACCACCGAAACCATGGACTGATCAGCCGCAAATATATGGGTTGATATACCATCTGCCAGTTCGCGGAACATTCCGGCGTCAAGGTTGTTGAGGGAATAAAAATTACTCTGCTGATCCGACATGGGGTCCTCCTTAGACATTATTGTTCTGTTTTAACTGAAGACAAAGTTTGCCTGAACTTAAATCGCATACGCAATTCAGTTAACCGTTACAGGCCCGGAGATAAAAAACAAGAGAAGAATGGCGAGAGTGACGGGACTCGAACCCGCGACCTCCGGCGTGACAGGCCGGCGCTCTAACCAACTGAGCTACACCCCCGCAAAGGGATTGCCGAACGAGCGGCTTTTGGTTGATACGCAACACAATCTAGCGTGTCAAGTATCCTGTTCCCTCACCATACATAAAGTCAGGCTGAGGAAAATGGTGGGCGGTGAGGGGTTCGAACCCCCGACCTACTGGGTGTAAACCAGTCGCTCTCCCAGCTGAGCTAACCGCCCACATGGCATTCCGTATAAAATAAAAAAGAATGGCCGGCAAGTGTTTACCGGCCATCCGACAAAATAACTTCAGTCTAGCTGTTAACAGACTGCTTGAGCGGAGCACCAGCCTTGAATTTAGGCTGCTTTGACGCAGGAATAGAAATAGTTTCGCCAGTACGTGGGTTACGTCCAGTGGTAGCGGCGCGTGCGCTTACCGAAAAGGTACCAAATCCAACAATCCGTACTTCACCGCCGGCTTTCAACGCGGCTTCAATGGAAGCAACAATACCATCAACAGCCTTTCCGGCATCAGCTTTAGAAAGACCAGCACGCTCAGCAACATCTGCAATAAGTTCGTTTTTGTTCACGGGAAACCCCCCATATATCTAAAGGTTTGAAGCAATAAGCTCTTTCAAGATATTACGCAGAAAACAATTAAATGCCAACGAAAAACACAAGGTATCCGCGACTTTTTAGGAGATTAAAAAATACTAATGCGCCGTGATTTTATCGGTGGCTTCGCCAGTATCCTCGTCATGAGTGACCTGCCCTGCATCCCCTGCCTCATCACTGATCGGCACAGGTTGAGAAACCAGCGCATGCATCAGCACCTCATCGACGACGGAAACCGGTATGATGGTTAAAGCGGAGGTCACATTTTCCGGAATTTCAGCCAGATCCTTTTGATTTTCTTGAGGAATCAGCACGGTTTTGATACCGCCACGCACAGCCGCCAGCAGTTTTTCCTTCAACCCGCCAATGGCGAGAACACGTCCACGAAGGGTGATTTCACCGGTCATGGCGACATCGCCGCGAATACCAATACCTGTCAGTACAGAGACGAGAGACGTGATCATCGCCACGCCGGCTGACGGGCCGTCTTTCGGGGTTGCGCCTTCGGGAACATGAACGTGAATATCGTATTTCTGCAACTTTTCACTGGTTATACCCAGCATGGCAGCACGACTTTTGATGAAATATTCCGATGCCTGAATCGATTCTTTCATCACATCACCAAGTTTACCGGTGGAACTGACCCGCCCTTTGCCCGGCACGGTCACCGACTCGATATTCAGCAATTCGCCGCCTACTTCCGTCCAGGCAAGGCCTGTTACAACCCCGACCTGATCATTGCCGTCAATCTCGCTATGTCTGTATTTTGGCACGCCGAGATAGTGCTCGAGATTATCCACGGTAATGGATACGGTCTCAGCCTTACCGGAGACAATTTCTGTCACAGCCTTTCGAGCAAGGCGGGCGATTTCACGCTCCATATTACGGACACCGGCCTCTCTCGTGTACCGTTGAATGGTCAGGCGCAGAGCATCATCGGAAAGGGAAAACTCACCTTCCTTGAGGCCGTGGTTTTTGAATTGCTTGCTGATGATATGACGTTTGGCGATTTCGACCTTCTCATCTTCGGTGTAGCCGGAAAGCCGGATGATTTCCATACGGTCAAGCAATGGCTGCGGCATGTTCAGCGTATTTGCCGTCGTGATAAACATGATATCGGAAAGATCATAATCCACTTCGAGATAATGATCCTGAAAGGTGCTGTTCTGTTCAGGGTCAAGAACCTCAAGAAGCGCCGATGACGGATCGCCGCGCCAGTCCGCCCCCAGTTTATCCACTTCGTCGAGCAGGATCAGAGGATTGTTGGTCCCCACTTTCTTAAGGCTCTGGATGATCTTGCCAGGCATGGAGCCGATATAGGTGCGGCGATGGCCACGAATTTCGCTTTCATCACGCACGCCGCCAAGCGCCATGCGAGTAAATTTCCGTCCCGTTGCCCTGGCAATGGACTGGCCGAGAGATGTCTTGCCCACACCAGGAGGGCCAACAAGGCACAGAATGGACCCTTTGACCTTCTTCATCCGCTGTTGCACGGCAAGATATTCAATGATGCGGTCTTTGACTTTCTCAAGCCCGTAATGATCGGCATCCAGAATTTCACGCGCCGCAATAATATCACGCTTGATCCGGGATTTTTTGGCCCAGGGAAGGGAAAGCATGGTATCAATATAGTTACGTACTACTGTAGCTTCAGCGCTCATCGGGCTCATATTCTTGAGTTTTTTCACTTCAGCGGTGATTTTCTCAAGGGCGTCTTTTGATAGTTTGACGACCGAAAGCTTTTCTTCTATTTCATCGATCTCGCTCCGTCCGTCTTCCCCCTCACCCAGTTCTTTCTGGATCGCCTTGATCTGCTCGTTCAGATAATATTCGCGCTGTGATTTTTCCATCTGGCGCTTGACGCGATTGCGGATGCGTTTTTCCACCTGCATCACGCCGATCTCGTTATTCATGAGGCTGTAGATTTTCTCCAGCCGTTCGGTAACGTCGGTCATCTCCAGCAGTTCCTGCTTTTCAGCAAGGTTTACCACCAGATGGGATGCCACCGTATCGGCAAGTTTGCTCGGATCTTCGATCTGGCCCAGGGAAACCATGACTTCAGACGGAATTTTCTTGTTCAGCTTAATATAGTCTTCGAAAAGCTGCAGTGTGGTGCGGCCCAGAGCTGTGGACTCAGCCATATTCTCACCGAATTCATCATCGGGGAATGACACTTCTGCCTTGAGATACCCATCGCTTTCCGTGAAATGCTGAATATGCGCGCGACTCCCCCCTTCAACCAAAACCTTGATAGCGCCATCGGGAAGTTTCAGTAACTGCAGCACTGTGCCTAAAGTTCCGGTTTTATAGAGATCATCGGCAACCGGATTTTCTTCTCCAGCCTCTTTTTGCGCCACCAGCATGATCTGCTTGTCGCCATTCATGACCTCTTCAAGCGCACGCACGGATTTTTCGCGCCCGACAAAAAGCGGGACAATCATATGCGGAAAAACAACAATATCCCTGAGCGGCAGAACAGGAAAAGTATCAACGCTATGCACTTCCGGGCCTTCTGTCATGGCGACCTACCTTGGCAATTGTGTCCGTGGTTAATTCGTAACTATAGATATTTGGGTATTGAACGGAATGAAATCAAGACATTTGACTGTCTTAATGAGAAAACCATGTGAGAGAGTTATGCTGACGTATCAGCTTCGCTCTTCTTTCCTTCCGAATGGACGATGATCGGCGGTGTTGCCTTGTCAATCACGTCCGCGCTGACAATTACTTCTGCAACATTATCGGCGGTCGGAATTTCAAACATCGGATCCATCAGAACCGTTTCCAGAATGGCCCGGAGACCACGTGCCCCTGTCTTGCGTTCAATGGCCTTCTTGGCGATCGATTCCAGCGCATCCGGCCTGAACTCAAGGGTAACGTCATTCATGGAAAACAGGGATTGGTATTGTTTTGTCAGGGCGTTGCGTGGTTCCGTAAGAATTCGGATCAGCGCATCCTGATCAAGATCTTCAAGGGTTGCCAGCACCGGCAGACGACCAACAAATTCCGGAATGAGGCCGAATTTGATCAGATCTTCAGGTTCAACATCGGCCAGCATCTGCCCGGTGGTCATATCGTCTTCAGCCTGCACATCGGCGCCGAAACCAATGCCTGACCCTTTGTTCCGGCCGGCAATAAGTTTTTCAAGTCCCGCGAAAGCACCACCGCAGATAAAGAGGATATTGGTGGTATCAACCTGCAGGAATTCCTGCTGGGGATGTTTACGCCCGCCCTGTGGCGGCACGGAGGCAACCGTGCCTTCCATGATTTTCAGCAGAGCCTGCTGGACACCTTCACCGGACACATCACGGGTGATGGACGGATTATCAGATTTGCGAGAGATTTTATCCACTTCGTCAATATAGACGATGCCGCGCTGAGCACGTTCCACGTTGTAATCCGCGGCCTGCAGAAGCTTGAGAATGATATTTTCAACGTCTTCCCCGACATATCCGGCTTCGGTGAGCGTTGTTGCATCCGCCATGGTGAAGGGAACATCAAGGATCCGCGCCAGTGTCTGGGCCAGCAGGGTTTTACCGCACCCCGTCGGCCCTATCAGCATGATATTGGATTTCGAAATTTCAACATCACCGGGTTTACCAGCATGGGCAAGCCGCTTGTAGTGATTGTGGACAGCAACCGAAAGAACCTTTTTAGCCCGGGGCTGACCAATGACATATTCATCCAGGAAATCGCAGATCTCGCGTGGTGACGGAACGCCATCAGACGATTTGTTCAGGGAGGCCTTATGCTCTTCCTTGATGATATCCATGCAAAGTTCCACGCATTCATCACAGATAAATACCGTCGGCCCGGCAATGAGTTTTTTCACCTCATGCTGGCTTTTACCGCAAAATGAGCAGAACAGGGTATTTTTAGAATCTGTTGTGTCGCCGATGTTAGACATATGGAACTCCTACATCGTCATATTAGACAGGGATAGCCCATCAGCACAAACGAAAATTGCGATTACTTATCACAAAACCGTCATAGATATAGAATCAGCCTTCGTCCTTCGGCTTCGGGCGTTTGTCCACCACTTCATCAATGAGACCAAGCTTGAGGGCTTCTTCCGGCGCCATAAACGTATCCCGGTCCATGATCTTTTCTATATCTTTCAGGGTTTTGCCTGTGTGTTTTACATAGATACCGTTCAGACGTTCGCGCAAGTTGAGTATCTCTCTTGCGTGGATTTCGATATCAGATGCCTGACCGGAGAATCCGCCGGAGGGCTGATGCGTCATAATGCGGGAATGAGGCAGGCTGTATCTTTTACCTGCGGCACCGGCTGTCAGCAGAAGCGAGCCCATAGACGCCGCCTGACCTATGCACACAGTGGAAACGTCAGGACGAATGTATTCCATCGTATCGTAGATCGCGAGACCAGAAGTCACCACACCGCCGGGTGAGTTGATATACATCGAAATATCCTGCTTGGGATTTTCCGATTCCAGAAACAGAAGCTGGGCGCATACCACCGAAGATACAGCATCATCGATCGGCCCGACAATGAAGATGATACGCTCCTTGAGCAAGCGGGAATAAATATCAAACGCACGCTCACCACGGCTGGTCTGCTCGACCACCATCGGGACCAGAGCTGATGCTGTTTCCGCCATACGGGAGAAGTCTGTCATCGGATCATCCTTTATCTTTCAAACTGGATATTAACTCTGGTTACCCAAAATGCGTTACTTTTTCTTGGCCGCTTTCTTGGCCGCTGCTTTCTTGGTACCTGAAGATTTGGTACCTGAAGACTTGGCACTTGAAGACTTGGCGGCTGTTTTTTTCGATGCGGTCTTCTTGGCCGGGGACTTCTTTGCCGCTTTTTTGGACGCCTTTGATGCCGAAGCTTTCGCGGCTTCGTCTTCATCGGCGCGGTAAAGCTCCTCGACCGTAATTACATGTTCATTGACCGTTGCCATTTCAAGGATGAAATCGATTACTTTATCTTCAAAGATGGGTCCTGCGAGTTGCTGGGCCGCCTGCGGGTTCTGCTGAAAATATTCGAGCACATCCTTTTCCTGCCCGGGATAACGCTGTGCCTCAGCAAAAATGGCACGGTTCTTTTCATCTTCCGTGACCTGAAGATTGTTCAGCCGGCCGATATCCGTCAGCACCATGCCAAGCCGCACACGACGGCGAGCGATGGCATCCGCGTCTGCCTTTTCCTCATCCGACAAATGTTCATCCACCTGATGATCATGGTCGTGGTCATGGTCATGATCGTGGTCATGGTCGTGATCCTGATTGCCCATCACCCTGCAAATGCTTTCATATTCCTGCTGAACAAGGGTCGGCGGAACATCAAAGCTGCCGGCAACTCCATCCAGCGCATCAAGAACTGAAGTCTTGACCTTGGCCCGGATAGCTGTCTGATGCTGGCGGCCAATCTGATCACGGACAGCCGCCTTGAGGGCGTCAAGGTTATCCATGCCGAGTGTCGCGGCAAATTCATCGTCAATCTTGACTTCACCCGGTTCACGAAGCTCGTGAATGGTAACTTCAAAAACACTTTCCTTACCGGCAAGATGGCTTGCGGGATAGTCTTCAGGGAAGCTCACGGGCACGTCAACGGTCGTGCCGGACTTGGCGCCAATCAGACCATCTTCAAAGCCGGGGATAAACGTATTGGATCCTATCCCAAGGCTGTGACCTTCAGCAGATCCGCCTTCAAATGGTTCCCCGTCAATCCGCCCGACAAAATCAATAACCACCGTATCACCTGATTTGACCGCACGTGGCTTTTCAACAGGAATGGTGGGCTTGTTTTCTTCGGCAATCCGGTCAACGGCTTCGTCAACTTCGCTGTCGTCGACATCAACGGAAGGCTTGTTGATGCTGAGCCCGGAAAGATCAATCGGCTCAATTTCCGGCATCACTTCAAGCGAGATGGTTGCTTTGAGATCACCACCTTCTTCGTAGCTTTCAACATTCATGTTCGGCGTGGTGGCGACCCGAAGGCTGTCGTCATCGATGATAGAGCGGGTGGCATCGTCAAGCGCACCTTGCAGAACCTCACCGAGCACTTGTTTGCCGTAACGTGTCTTGACCACACTTGGGGGCACCTTACCGGGCCTGAAACCCGGCATCTTGACTTCTGTTGCAAGGCTGGCGATCCGGGCATCTACGCGCTCATTGATCTGGGCTGCGGTAAGAGTGATGCTGTATTCGCGCTTCAGGCCTTCCGAGTTTGTCTGGGTAACATCCATGATGACGTCCTGTCTTTGCATAAATTCAGTGGGGCGAGTGACCGGATTTGAACCGGCGGCCTCCAGAGCCACAATCTGGCGCTCTAACCAACTGAGCTACACCCGCCACGGGATAAACAGGTCCTATACAAATGCCTTTTCTCCGTCAACCCAAACTTGATCAGGAAGGTTGCATTTTGCTTGTGCCGTCTGGACAAGAATGAACAAGCGGGCGTATTCTGCATTATCCCTGTCCCACGGAGGAAATGGTGGCATCCATAAACGAACGCGCCTCACATCTTGGCACTGAAACGGCCTTTACTGTCCTTGCACGGGCCGCGGAACTCACCGCCGCCGGTCGGGATATCATCAATCTCGGCATCGGCCAGCCTGATTTTCCCACCCCTGAGCATATTGTGGAAGCGGGCATCAAGGCGTTGAGAGACGGCCATCACGGATACACGCCTTCCGGTGGGGTGCTGCCCCTGAAAGAAGCTGTGTCAACTGATATTCACCGTCGGCACGGCGTTGATATTTCTCCGGGTAACATCCAGATCCTGCCCGGCGGTAAAGTGATTATCTTTTTTTCTGCCATGCTCATGGGGGAAGCCGGGCGGGAGATCATCTATCCTGATCCGGGATTTCCCATCTATCAATCCGCCATTGCCTTCAGTGGCGCGACCCCGCGCCCCTACCCGTTGCTGGCAGAAAATAATTTTGCCTTTTCCGCGGATGATGTGCTGGGACGGATTACGGAAAAAACATCCCTTATCATCGTAAATTCACCGGCAAATCCGACGGGAGGCGTCACCCCGCGTGAAGAGATTGAAAAACTGGTCCGCGGGCTTGAAGATCATCCCCATGTGGCCATCATGTCTGATGAAATTTATGATCAGCTTGTCTTTGAGGGAAACACCATGACAAGCCTCCTGGAATTTCCCGAAATTCGTGACCGCCTGATCATTCTGAACGGATGGTCCAAAACCTACGCCATGACCGGCTGGCGTCTTGGTTATGCTGTCTGGCCATCGTTCCTCATCGAAGCGGCCGACAAACTTGCCGTTAACATCCATTCCTGCGTCAATGCTGCGGCACAGCAGGCGGCCCTTGCCGCCCTCACCGGCCCCCAGGATTGCATCGCTGAGATGCGGCAGGCTTTCGAAAGACGAGCAGGATTGATCAGCCGCGGTCTCAATGCATTGCCAGGGATCACCTGTCGTCCCCCGGCCGGTGCGTTTTACGCTTTCCCAAATATCTCCCTAACCGGATTGTCATCCCAGTCCCTGCAAACCTCCCTTCTCGAAGAGGCCGGCGTTGCGCTGATCAGCGGGACAAGTTTTGGTGACTTGTGCGAAGGGTATATCCGCTTTTCTTGTGCCAATTCCGACGACGCTATACGCCAAGCCCTTGAACGCATCCGGACCTGGCTCGAAGGCCATCTCTCAGCTTAAGCATTTATTGCCTAATATTTAATCAATTTTGCCCAGTATTTAGGCACATTTAATTGCCCAGTGTTGCGGATACCTGGCAGGCTCCGGCTTTTCCGGCAGCAATTTGAAGACTTCTCCTATTTTTTCTGCAATATCCCGGCAGGAACAGAAGTTGCTTATAGTAAAATGTAATCTCTGACAGGAGACGATCTTATGAAAAAACTTGAAGCCATCAGCAAGCCGTTCAAACTTGATGAAGTCAAAGAAGCCCTTCATGAAGTCGGGATCCAGGGCATTACCATCACGGAGGCAAAAGGTTTTGGGCGACAGAAAGGGCACACCGAATTATATCGTGGGGCCGAATATGTCGTGGACTTTCTGCCAAAGGTCAAAATTGAGGTCATTATAGCAGATGATCTGGTGGAAGCCTCGGTTGACGCCATTCTTGGTGCCGCTGCAACCGGAAGGATTGGCGACGGCAAGATTTTCATTTCCCCTATTGAAGACGTGATCCGCATCCGCACAGGTGAACGCGGCCCGGACGCAATCTGATTTAACCCCCAACAACCCAAAATAGGAGTTTGCTCATGTCTGACGCAAAAAACATTCTAAAAATGATCAAAGAGAACGAGATCACTTACGTTGATCTTCGGTTCACTGATCCACGCGGCAAAATGCAGCATGTTACCCAACATATTGATACGATCGACGAAGAAAGTCTTGCTGAAGGCTTCATGTTTGACGGCTCATCCATCGCCGGATGGAAAGCTATCAACGAGTCCGACATGACCCTCATGCCTGACCTTTCCCGTTCCTATATCGATCCTTTCTTCGTGCACCCAACTCTTGCCATCTTCTGTGATGTGCTTGAGCCGTCAACCGGTGAGCCTTATGCCCGCGACCCGCGTTCCACCGCAAAGGCCGCGCTCGCGCACATGGCTTCTGCCGGCATCGCCGATACGGCGTTCTTTGGCCCGGAAGCAGAATTCTTCATCTTTGAAGACGTCAAGATCGACGTTTCCATGAACCGTGCCATGTATGCGCTGGACAGCGTCGAAGGCCCCTACAACTCTGCGCGTGATTACGAAGAAGGTAACCTTGGCCATCGTCCAGGTATCAAGGGTGGATACTTCCCTGTTCCTCCAGTGGACAGCGGGCAGGATATCCGTTCCGAAATGCTCAACGTTATGGCCGAGATGGGTGTGCCTGTTGAAAAGCATCACCACGAAGTTGCCCCTTCCCAGCATGAACTTGGCATGAAATTCGGCACGCTGATCGAAACCGCTGACAATCTCCAGCTTTATAAATACGCTGTGCATAACGTCGCCCACGCCTATGGTGTTTCCGCGACCTTCATGCCGAAGCCCATCTCTGGTGATAACGGCTCCGGCATGCACGTTCACCAGTCTCTCTGGATGGATGGCAAGCCGCTCTTTGCCGGCAACGGTTACGCTGATCTTTCGGAGACCGCGTTGCATTACATCGGCGGTGTCATCAAGCACGCCAAGGCACTGAATGCCTTCACCAACCCGAGCACAAACTCCTACAAGCGTCTGATCCCGGGTTATGAAGCGCCGGTTCTGCTGGCTTATTCGTCACGCAACCGTTCGGCTTCCTGCCGGATACCGTTTGTCAACAACCCGAAAGGCAAGCGCGTTGAAGTCCGTTTCCCGGACGCTACCGCAAACCCGTATCTTGCCTTCTCTGCCCTGCTGATGGCCGGGCTTGACGGTATTCGCAACAAGATCAACCCTGGTGATGCCATGGACAAGGATCTGTATGATCTGCCGCCGGAAGAGCTCAAAGATATTCCGACCGTCTGCGCATCCTTGCGGGAAGCTCTTGACAGCCTTGATGCGGATCGTGAATTCCTGACCCAGGGTGATGTCTTCACCAACGATCAGATCGATGCCTATATCGAGCTGAAGATGGAAGAAGTCGTGGCTTTTGAGCACACCCCGCATCCGATTGAATTCCAGATGTACTATTCCTCCTAAATCGGTACCTAAAGATCAGAAAAGGCGGCTTTTGGGCCGCCTTTTTTGTTGCCGTATTTCTACAAGGACTTGTATTCCCACTTGCTCTTGTTTCAAGATGATGTAGAAAAAGGGGTGAATTAAAGGAATTACCCATGGCTGATCTTTTTAATACCGCAACCGCTTCTGACTATACGGCGGCTGAAATCGAGGTTCTCGAAGGGCTGGAGCCTGTTCGGCGTCGCCCGGGCATGTATATCGGCGGCACCGACTCCCGGGCCTTGCACCATATGGCAGCGGAGATCCTTGATAACTCGATGGATGAAACCGTCGCCGGCCATGCCAGCCGGATTGAGATCACCCTCAACGAGGATGGAAGCCTCACTATCGGGGACAATGGCCGCGGTATTCCTACCGATCCGCATCCCAAATTCCCCAAAAAATCCGCCCTTGAGGTCATCATGACCACTCTTCATGCGGGCGGTAAGTTTGAAGGTAAGGCTTACGCCACATCAGGGGGCCTGCACGGAGTTGGCGCATCCGTGGTCAATGCCCTTTCTGAAAGAATGGTGGTGGAGGTTGCCCGCAACAAAACGCTCTACCGCCAGGAATTCAGCAAAGGTGTGGCAACGACTAAGCTTGAAGAAATCGGCACGGCCCCCAACCGTCGCGGAACGGATGTAACCTTCCTTCCTGACGCAGAGATTTTCGGTGCGAATTGGGCCTTCCGTCCTGCCACGCTCTTCCGGATGGTTAAATCGAAGGCTTATCTCTTTGCCGGCGTTGAAATTCGCTGGAAATGTGCCGCTAAATGGCTTGAGGATGGCAGCGATATTCCGGCCGAAGCCGTGATCAAATATCCGGGCGGTCTTACGGATTACCTCAATGACGTGACAAGGGACAAGGCGCTGATAACCGCCCAGCCCTTTGCTGATATGGTGGAAATCAACGGGGAGAAGGTTGAATTTGCCATCACCTGGCTCGGCCCGGGTGAGGATGGATTTGTGCAGTCCTATTGCAATACCGTCCCCACCCCCGACGGCGGAACCCATGAAACCGGCCTCAGGCAGGCGCTGGTTCGCGGTATGCGGACGTTCGGCGAAATTGCCAATAACAAGAAAGCTGCGGACCTGACCGCTGATGATGTCATGGCAGGCACCGGTGCAGTGATCAGCGTTTTTGTCCGTGAGCCGCATTTTCAGGGGCAGACAAAAGACAGGCTGGTCAGCCAGGACGCAACCAAACTGGTGGAAACAAGCCTGAGGGACCGATTTGAAACATGGCTTTCCAGTGATCCGGAAAGGGCCGGATTTCTGCTTGATGCGGCGATTGAGCGAATGGAAGAACGCAAACGTCGCAAGCGTGATAAGGATGTCGCGCGCAAAACCGCCACCCGAAAGCTTCGCCTGCCCGGAAAACTGGCGGACTGTTCTTCCACTGATGCCGTTGAAACCGAACTCTTTCTTGTTGAAGGTGACAGCGCGGGCGGTTCTGCCAAACAGGCACGTGACCGGCGCAATCAGGCGGTACTGCCTTTGCGGGGAAAAATACTCAACGTTGCCTCCGCCAGCGACGATAAGCTGATGCAAAATCAGGAATTATCTGATCTTGCCCTGGCTCTCGGGGTGCAGGCAGGCAAGAATTTCAACCTTGAGGCTTTACGCTATGGCCGCATTATCATCATGACCGATGCCGATGTCGATGGCGCCCATATTGCGGCGCTGTTGATGACCTATTTCTATCAGCAGATGCCAGGGCTGATTGAAAGCGGCAGGCTTTTTATTGCCCAACCGCCCCTTTACCGCCTTGCCCAGGGCGGAACAGTTCTCTATGCCCTTGATGATGCGCATAAGGACCAGCTTGTTGAGACTGAATTCAAGGGACGCGGGAAAATTGATATCAGCCGCTTCAAAGGTCTCGGCGAAATGCCGCCGGCGCAGCTCAAGGAAACGACCATGAAACAGGATACGCGTCGGCTGTTGCAGGTCAATTTGCCGAAACGTGATGCCGAAGGCGCCGATGACCGCCGCCGCGTCGATGGTCTCGTCAATACCCTGATGGGGCGTAAACCTGAGCTCAGATTTGCCTATATCAGGGATCACGCCGCCGATGTTCTGGCGGAACTTGATATCTGATATCTTTTATTCCAGCCCGGAAAGAAAATTTTCAACAGCCCGGTTCACCGACAAAGGGTCTTCAAGCGGCGGCAGATGGCCGCTGTTCCTGATTTCGACAAAGGTGCTGTCCGGCATGGCGTCAGCCATCGCCCTGACCTGTTCCGGCGGTGTCAGTGTGTCCTCACTGCCAACGATAAACAGCCCGGGCCGATCAAGGCCCGACAAGGTATCAAACTGGTCACGACGTGACATGATCGCGTTTTGCTGAAGAATGAAATTATCACGCCCGATTTCCTGCGCCATTTCAGTGACAGCCCCGGTAATACGCTCATCATCAAGATTATGCCTGGCAATGAATTTGGGCATCAAAGCAGATGTAACACCCTTGAAACGGCCGATTTTGCTCATTTCAATGAGTTTACGGCGTTCCTCGCGCCGCTCTTGTGTATCGGCGATGGCGTTGCTGTCCATAATGACAAGAGCCCTGAGACGTTCCGGGGCCAGCCGGGCTATCTCAAGCGTGATATATCCCCCCATCGAAAGCCCGACAGGAATGATGAGGCCTGTTGTCTGATCGAGCGCTCTTTCGGCCATGGCGGTGATAGTATCAGCGCCTGTCGTATCCGTATGATGGATGGGGTAACGGCCATCCAGATGGTGTTCCAGACCGGCATAAAGTTTTTCCGTAAGCAGGAGACCAGGCGAAAAAATAAGAGTTGTCATGATGGTTCGGTCCAAAATCATTCAAAACAAGAAAATTGAAACAGGTTAAGATCAGCATTGCTGTTGACGGGAAGCATGCAATTCTGTATGTCTCATTTTGTTTTCAGGCGCAATATACACCGCGCTGATCCATTCGCACAGAAATCGGATGATATTTTGACTTTCCACGATCTTGGTTTAAGCGACAAGCTTCTCGATGCCATAGCGTCCATTGGCTACGAAACCCCAACACCTATTCAGGAAAAATCAATTCCGGTGGTGCTGATGGGGCGTGATGTACTTGGCTCTGCACAGACAGGCACAGGTAAAACGGCGTCCTTCACCCTGCCCATGATCGATATTCTGGATTCCGGCCGGGCCAAGGCACGCCTGCCGCGTTCTCTTATCCTGACCCCGACGCGGGAACTGGCCGCACAGGTGGCTGAATCCTTCAAGGCATTTTCCAAAAACCAGAATCTCTCCATGGCACTGCTGATCGGCGGTATCAGCTTTACCGAACAGGAAGCGGCTCTTGATAAGGGCGTGGATGTGCTTATTGCCACCCCGGGACGGCTTCTCGACCATGTTGAGCGCGGCAAGGTCATGCTTAACGACGTGAAGATCCTGGTGATCGATGAAGCCGACAGAATGCTTGATATGGGATTTATTCCTGATGTTGAGCGGATAACCTCACTGTTGCCGAAAATCAGGCAAACTCTGTTCTATTCCGCCACCCTTGATGAAACCATGCATGGGATTGCATCAAAATTCGTGATGAACCCTAAAATTATCGAGATTGCTCCCCCTGCTTCTACGGCAGATACGGTGGAACAGTTCGTCACCCATACGGTCACAAAGCAGAAACGTGAGACGCTCCGGGACCTGCTCAATCAGGAAGATGTTTCAAATGCGGTCATTTTCTGCAACCGCAAGCGTGATATCAGCACCCTCAAAACGTCGCTGGAACGCCATGGTTTCAGCGTCCTTGCCCTCCATGGCGACATGACACAATCCGCCCGTAACGACGCCCTTGCCAAATTCAAAGACGGCGCCGTGCCGCTTCTGGTTGCCAGCGACGTGGCTGCACGGGGCATTGATATTGCCGGGCTGTCGCATGTTTTCAATTTCGATGTGCCGATGAACGCCGAAGATTATGTTCACCGCATTGGCCGTACGGGCCGGGCCGGACGATCCGGACGTGCCTTCACCCTGGTTGCCAGTGAGGATGACCGCCATTATCTTGCCGCCATCGAAAAGCTTATCGGCAAGACAATTAACGTGCTGACCCCCGATGGCAAAGGATCAGGGAAAACCGTCAACAGCGTGAAAAATGTACCCGAAAGCAAAAAACCAGCGGCCAAAGCTTCATCTAAAAGGACCGGTAAAACCTATAAAGGTGAACGGCCGGTTCCACCGGATTGCAGCGGCGACAGTTTCAAGAACTCTGACCACGTTCCGGCATTTCTGACCTCATAATTATATTTTAATTCAGCGCTTTGCAGATAACTTCTGATAAATCAGTCGAAAGACTTGCGCTGGTTTTAATGCGGGTTAACGCCCCTTTCATCAGCGATTGCCTTTCCTCATCGTAGCGGGAAAATCTGGTCAGCGGCAGAACCATGCGGGCCGCGATCTGCGGGTTCCGGTTATCGATCTTGGCAATGTGTTTTGCCAGGAACATATAGCCGCTACCATCTATAGCATGGAAGTTTCGCGGATTTGAGGATGCAAAAACCGACAACACGGATCTCAGTTTGTTCGGATTGGTTGCATCAAATGCCGGATGTTTCATCAGTTGCGCGCAGTAATCCGGTGTGGAAATCATCGGCGCTGAACTTTCGATCATAAACCATTTTTCCATGACAAGTGCGTTATCATGCCAGCGTTCAGCGAATTTGCGTACGCTTTCATCCCGCTGCGGGGTATTGCCCTGATTAAGAGCATGAAGCGCCGCTTCCGACAAGGTCATGTTCGATGAGGAGGATAACATTTTTGCCTCTTCAGCGATGCCATCATATTCAGCCAGAACGGCAAGGCCAAGTATCCGGGCAACAAGAGCACGCCCTTTTGCGTCAAGTTTTTCCGGATCGGCAAGGCAGGTTTTCAGATAAGGTTTGATAGCATCAGCAAGAGAAAGCCCGATTTGCCGTGCCACCTGCCGACGCGCCTTCCATATCCGGATAGGATCAGGTTCATCAACCGCAGCCTCAAGTATGGCCTGAGACGGAAGGGTCAGCATCTGTGCCTTTTCAGCACCATCCAACCGCGTATCTTCAAATACAGCGACGAGGCCAGCGCAAAGATTGTCAATGAGACCAGATGTTGTTTCATCCGACGGGGACTCCATCATGGCCAGTACCGCATCGGTCATCAGGGTTTGCCCGGCATCCCAGCGACCGAACGAATCGCTGTCACCGGACAAAAGCGTAATCCGGTCACTTGTTTTCAGGTCCGTCTCAAGTCGGACGGGAGCCGAAAACCCCCTGAAATAGGATGGAACCGCGTCGGACGGCACATCCGTAAGTGTAATGCTTGTCTCAAATGTATCGAGCATCACTGTATCATCAACCACCCTCTCCCCTTGCCCGATCATATGGAGGGGCAGGTCTTCTCCTGTGGTGCTGACCAGACCAAGGCGAATGGGAATAACCAACGGCCGGCGCGGGGTTTTCGCGTATGTATCCGGAAGAATCTGCTGAAAAGTCAGCGTAAGGCTCCCACTTTTCGCATCATAGTTTCGTGAAATGGAGACAACCGGCGTTCCGGCCTGGCTATACCAGTTGCGAAACTGACTGAGATCCGTTCCGCTGCCGTCTTCCATGGCACGGATGAAATCTTCACATGTTGCGGCGGTACCGTCATGACGCTCGATATAGATATCAATGCCTTTCATGAAAGCATCGTAACCCAGCATCACTCTCAGCATCCGGATAACTTCCGCGCCCTTCTCATAGACGGTCGGCGTATAGAAATTATTGATTTCCGTATATTCTTCAGGCCGGATGGGATGCGCAGTTGGCCCGTTATCCTCCGGAAACTGAATGGACCTGAGCAAGGCAACATCATCTGCCCTCTTGACCCCGCGGGAATGCATGTCGGCGGTAAACTCCTGATCGCGATATACGGTCAGCCCCTCTTTCAGGGTCAGCTGAAACCAGTCGCGGCAGGTGATGCGGTTGCCGGTCCAGTTATGGAAATATTCATGGGCGACGATACCTTCGACACGTTCAAGATCGGCATCGCTTGCGGTTTGCGGATCAGCGAGGATAAATTTCGAATTAAATATGTTTAATCCCTTATTTTCCATCGCTCCCATATTGAAATGACTGACCGCAACGATCATGAAAATATCAAGATCATAGGAAAGACCGAAAACCTCCTCATCCCAGCGCATGGATCGCTTGAGACTATCCATGGCATGGGCCGTCCGGCCGGCGTTACCATGCTCAACATATATCCGGAGATCGACATTGCGCCCGTCGCTCGTGGTGAAATTATCCTGCACATGGTCAAGATCACCCGCGACCATGGCAAACAGATAACTTGGTTTCAGGAACGGGTCATGCCATATCGCGTAATGGCGGTCATCATCCAGATCCCCCTCTTCGATGAGATTGCCGTTTGAGAGCAGGACAGGCATCGATTTGTCGGCTTCAATCCGGGTTGTGTATATACTCATCACATCCGGCCGGTCAGGATGCCAGGTAATGTGACGAAACCCTTCAGGCTCACACTGGGTGCAATACATATCACCAGATTTATAAAGGCCCTCAAGTGCCGTATTTTCAGCAGGATGGATCGTGCTGATGGTTTCAATCAGGGCCTCGTCACCTGTCATGATGCTAATTTCACCGGAGGACGGATCAAGGGTTGATTTGTCCATCGCTTTACCATCAACATGGATCTGCTCAAGCAACAGGCCCTCGCCTCCTTTGAGCAAAAGAGGAAGATCACCGTCAACAAGCCGGCGCACAGACAAACGTGAGGTCACAACAGCCCTGTCATGATAAAGGGCGATGGTAAGATCAACCGTATCTACCGCGTGGCTTGGCGGCGTGTACGCATCACGCCGGACAGGGGCCGCTGCCTGAGCTTCACGCATTTATCAGGATCCGCCGCTATCTCGGTTGGTGGTATAGGCTTCAAAGCAATGGTCGTTGCAGTACGGCTTCCCGACAACCACTTCTTCACCACAGAATTTGAAAGCCGTGGATTTAGGGTCGCCTATCGGCCAGCTGCATTTGCTGCGGGACCATGAAATCTTTCTCAAGGCAAGTTTTAACGGCATGTTATCCATCTCCGTATCCTGCAATTCCGCAACAGGTTCTACCTTTACCGGTGATTTTGACACCGATTTATTTGAAATAGGTGATTGGCGCTTAGGCAGGCCAAGACGGTAAACCTTACCGGCGATGGCATTTCTCGATACATCAAGTTCTTCGCCGATCTGGGATATGGAAAGCCCCTTTTCCCAAAGCTTACGAAGCTTGTTCAACCGTTCTTCTGTCCAGACTGGTGTATCTGCCATAATAATATCCCTATCCTGCCTCAGTCGGCCATTTTCAAAAAATCAAATATGAGGTCACGCTGGTAGTCCAGCATATATCGACCTGCATGGGTCTTGAGCCCGAGACTCCGGGCCAGTTCCATCCAGCGCGTTACTGGTGGTATCATTATTATATCAGCGATGACCGTTTCAGGGCCAGCACTATTCAGCGCTGAGGGAAGCGCATCATCTTCATGAAGCCCGAGGGAGGTGGTGTTTATCACCATATCCACACCGGAAAGATCAGGTCCGTCTGCCTCAAGTTTTATGAAATCCGAGGAAATATCCGGAAAATATTCCCGGATAATATGAACAAGAGCTTCTGCTTTTTCAATACTTCGGTTAGCAATCGTCAGCTGAGAGACATTACTCCCGGCAAGAGCCGTAGCGATAGCCCGAGCCGCGCCGCCCGCGCCCAGCATCAGAATATTCCTGCCTTCAAGAACAATCCCCTCACCCTTGCAACCGGCTACAAATCCAGCCCCGTCAAAATTGTCCCCGATGAGCCTGCCCTGATCAAATCGAACCGCGTTTACCGCTCCGGTGATGCGGGCGGCCATGCCAAGTTCATCGCAAAGCCCGGCCAGAGCCATCTTGTGAGGTATGGTAACGCATACCCCGCCCATATTCGGCATTCCGGCAAGGCCACGTATTGTCTCTTCAAGTTTGGCTTCGGGAATATGCATCGGGACAAGAACCGCATCTATTCCCTTTTCAAGAAAATACGGGTTAAAGACCATCGGCGCGCGAACATGGCTGACAGGATCAGCTATCACGCCAAAAACCCGGGTCATACCGGTGATGGCTGGATGTATGGAAGAGGTAATCATGCCGCGTATCCTAGCGTTTCTTCGGCAGGGAGCAAGTGAAATTGGTGCAAATTCAGGTGGTATCACCAAGTTGATATAATGCCCCCTGATCCATCAGTGGTGGGGCCGGCCTCAAGGAGGTCATTGCCCTTTGGAGATTTTCAGCCTGATGGCGGGCCAGTCGTTCCGCCTCATCAACAGAAACGGCGTGAAAACGGATATGCTGGCCGGGCCTGAGGCGCGCCAGTCTTGGTATATCTGCTGAGATAATTGTCGCAATCTTGGTATATCCTCCGGTTGTCTGGTGATCAGCAAGCAGAATAATGGGTTTTCCTTCACCGGGCACCTGAACCGATCCGGTGACAATGCCATCGGAAAGAATATCTGCGTTATCCTTGTGCTCAAGCACCGGACCATTAAGGCGCATCCCCATGCGGTTTAATACAGGGGAGATCTGAAAAGGCTCGGAAAGGAAGGTGTTGATCGCGCTCTTTGTAAAACGGTCGTCCTGCGGGCCGGGAACACAGCGGATATCCGCACGAGTTTCAAGCTGATAATCTGATATCCATTCCGGTTCATCCTCCCGCTCTGCCGTCTTTAGCGGCAATACATCCCCGTTTTGCAGAAGACGCCCCTCAAGCCCGCCAATCCGGGCACTTGGAGATGTGGACATTGACCCGAAAAGGAGAGGCAGATCAATCCCGCCTGAAAAAGCCAGCGTTGCCGTATTTGTATCAGGAAGAATACCGAGACGGATGATCCGGCCTGCACCCAGATCAACGGACCTGTTGGAGGGAACCTCAAGCAGTTGACCGGTACTGTCCTGAATGGTCATCACACCTGCGGCTGTGCCTGTGAGGGCAACACGGCAGGGGGACATCAGCTCAATCCCAACGCCGCCAAGGCAGATTTCGAGTGCTGCCATATCAGGGGCGTTGCCGACGAGGGCGTTTGCCAAAAACAGAGCATCTTTGTCAAGGGCACCGCCTTCGGGAACGCCAAGCCCCTGAAAACCTGCCCGGCCTCCATCCTGAACGGTGGTGTGCGGCCCTGCTGTCAGAAAACGTATCATCGGTTTCATGAGGATGTATCCGGGGAGATGACCAATGCCCCCTCCTCTGACTTTTGCCATAACGATTTGAAGGTTGTTACATCAACCGGCTCAAAAGCAACCTGATCACCGGGACGAAAGAGCACAGGGTCTTCCCGCGCCGGATCAAAAAGCCGGACCGGCACACGCCCGATCAGGTTCCATCCTCCGGGACTTGCCAGCGGATAGATAACCGTCTGGTCCATCGCGATGCCGACACTCAACGCCGGAACATGTTCCCGCGGACGTGACCGGCGTGGCAGATACAGTGCAGAATCCACCCCTTTCAGATAGCCGAGCCCCGGCATGAAACCCATTATGGCAACAGTCAACACATTGGCGGAATGACGCTCAATTACTTCATTGATGCTCAATCCTGTTTTTTCGGCAACGTCTTCAAGATCCGGCCCTGCCTCACCTCCATAAAGAACAGGCAGACGCCAAAGACGGCCCTTTGGTATGCTGTCAATTCTGAGGTCTGAAACAAACAGATCCACAACGTCCGTTAACTGTGCCGCCGTCACCTTAAGAGGATCGTACTGTATCAAGAGATTGGCCATGCCCGGGATATAATCACGCACCCCGGCCAGAACAGCGTGATCAGCATGGCGGAGCTTTTCCGCAAGCCCGCGAGCCAGGAGCGTGGCATCGCCGCTTTCATGATCGGCAAAATTCACGATAACGCCACTATCGCCCGCAGAAAGATAGCGATGGAAACTTCCGGAGTTACGTGTTGATGCTGTCATTTCCGTCCTGCCGCGTTAATAGGAGGCTAACGCATTTGATGTTGAAATTAGGATCGCAAGTCAAGATACTGAACCCAAATGAATGGTTCTGCAACCGTGGGAAATGAAATGCGATACAATCTTAACTCCGACATGGCTGAAGGTTATGGTCCCTGGAAAATGGGTGATGACGATGGCCTGCTTGATCTGGTGCATTCAGCCAATATTGCCTGCGGTTTTCATGCGGGCGATCATAATATCATGGCCAATGTCATGCGTCAGGCTAAGGAAAAGGGCGTCAGCATTGGTGCGCATCCCGGGTTTTATGATCTGCATGGCTTCGGCAGACGTCAGATCAGATTAAGCGAAGCTGAAATCGAAAACCTGATCGCATATCAGCTTGGCGCCGCCATTGCCATGGCTGAACTGGTGGGCGCAAAGGTGACCCATGTCAAACCTCATGGGGCACTCAATAATATGGCGGCAACTGATTTCGGCATGTCCATGGCGATATCAAGAGCGATCAAGGCTGTTGATCCGGATCAGATCCTGCTCGCCCCTGTTTTGAGCGAGATGGTCAAAGCAGGGCAGAAGGCAGGATTGAATGTTGCCGGGGAGGTTTTTGCCGACCGCGCATATATGCCCGACGGCCAGCTGGTGCCGCGCAGCCGTCCGGATGCCATGATCCATGATGCGGAGATAGCGCTTGAAAACTGTCTCAGGATGATCGGGGAAGGTAAAATCCGTGCGGTGGACGGAACGGAAATGCCAATCAACGGGCAGTCCATCTGTGTCCATGGAGATGAGCCTTCGGCGCTGGAGATGATCAGATTTCTCAAATCCGGTCTTGAGGGGGCTGGTTTCACCCCGGCCACCCTGCCCGAACTGCTCAATCAGAATTAACCCGTGCAAGGAATGGTCGGCGGCAACAACCGGCAGAAACGGCCTATTCCTCCGCGCTATCACGTCTGAATTTCAGCGATGCTGAGTTGATGCAATAGCGTAACCCCGTAGGATCCGGACCATCCGGGAAGACATGGCCGAGATGTGCCGCGCAGTTTTGGCAGTGAACTTCGGTTCTTGTCATAAAAAAGGAACGATCTGTTTTGGTTCCGATCTGTTTTTCATCCATTGGCTCATAGAAACTCGGCCAGCCGGTTCCGGAATCGTATTTTGTCAATGAAGAGAAAAGAGGCTCACCACAACAGATGCAATCGTAGACACCGTCGGCTTTTTCATCCCAGTACGCACCTGAAAAGGCAGGTTCCGTTCCATGTTTCCGGGTTACGCGAAACTGCTCTTCCGTTAATTGTGATTTCCATTCAGTTTCCGATTTTTCAACTTTAGCCATGATTTCACCTAAATTTCAGTCGCCAAAAGTTTCCACTGCCGTTGCAATTCGTGTTGCCGTCGTGATCCAACACAGAATACCGAAAACAACAGCCAGCGGCACAAACAGATCAGGCACGAGACAGAACAGTATCATGACCAGAATGGTTTCCGTGCCTTCGGTCAATCCGCCAAGAAAATAGAGTGATTTACGTTGAGGTCCAGCGCCCGGCATTCCTCTTTTCTGCGCCATGATGGCGAACGCCAGGAAAGATGTGCCCGTCCCAACAAAACTAACGATAAGGAAGGCCGCAGCAACCGCGTAATCAGGCTCAGCAATGGCAAAACCAAGCGGGACAAGTGCGTAAAAGATAAAATCCAGCACGATGTCAAGATACCCGCCAAGATCCGTGATGCCTTCATGGCGGGCAATCGCCCCATCCAGTCCGTCGGCCAGCCTGTTCAGGAGAATAAGAAAAAGCCCAAGTGTGTATTCACCAAAGGACAAAGCCGCAAAAGCGCCGACACCCATGACAAATCCGGCCACGGTCATTCTGTTGGCACTGATACCGTAACGGCTGAGAATAATGCCGCATTTATCCATTGGCGGATCAATGATGCGCCTGATACGGGTATCAAGCATGACCTGCCCCGTTCATCTTCAGGAATTGGGGATGACGAAGATCTGATCCGGATAAATCAGATCAGGGTCGTCAATCTGTTTCTGGTTTTTCCTGTAAATGTCGACATATCGAATTCCCTCGCCATAGGTACGGTAGGCAATACGCCAGAGCGCATCCCCACGATGGACCACCACGAGGCTGTTATTGGCCAGAGTCTGCTGAATCTGGGCCCGGCTGAGTTTGAGGTTGGCCTGAGCCAGCACTTCTCCGTCAGCATTTTTAACTTCAACCCGAAGACGAAATACCTGAGCTTCGGGATCAATCGGGGCTGCGGCATAAAACTTGCCGGCATCATCAAGATCGGCATCAACACTATCTGAGTTGACGTGCAGGGTTGCGGATGAACCACCACGTGCATCGCCACTCACCGCCAGCTGATCACGTGAAAGAGCCTGAATCACACGGATCCGGATTGACGGCGGAACAGCGTCAGTCCCATCGCCGCGATCCGTCACAGATGCGTCTGCTGTTGAAGAATTGGTATCGCCGGATGATGGTGTTCCTGACAGGGAAGATTCGTCAGGAGCCTGAAGAACGCGGGCAACCTCCCCGGCCTGATCCGTATAGGGGACGAGGGCGACGAGAGGCGTTCCCTTATCTTCGGCAGAAGCCGTTGTATCGGCAGCAGATGGCATATCAATGACAACGGCCATGGGGCTTACGATACGTTCTCCATCCGGCGTGATCATCTCCATGCTGAGGAGATGTGACCCTGCTTCGAGCTGGATATCCGGCACAATGACCCATTCCCCGGCATCAGTGGCGATCGTGGTTCCGATGATCTTTCCGTTGCGTATCAGGTTAACGGTACTTCCGGGGATGGCATGTCCTGCTATCACCGTTGTCCCATCCTGCCTCACTCTTGCAAGATTGATCCCGATTTCAATTTCACTTGTTGCCTCATCTGTAGCCGATGAAGGGGCAGCAGATGTTGAATTATTTGCAGAGGAAACAGCGGAAGATGCTTCGCCTGTTGGCGGAGATGCCGTCAGGTTATTGGAACCTGATGTGGTGGCCGTATCCGTTTGCCCTTCAACGGTAACACTTGCCCCGGTTGCATTATCTGTTACGTCGTCATCATTTGTGGTGAAAAGAAATATTCCGAGGGCAAGGCCAGCAGTAACCACTGATCCCAGCATGAGCAAATACGGTCCTGATTTCATCTATGCCCCCTTAGACTATAGAAACACAATACCTCATGGTTGTTCAAATCGCAAAGGTCTAAGCGGAGGTATTTTAAAACTGCAAGGGGCTAGCCATGGGGGAAAATTCATTCCAGTATATATATGTTCAACGCACATTCAGATAAATCGAAAGGATGCGCTGCCATGAAAAATATCTGCGTGTTTGCAGGTTCCTCAAAAGGACATGATCCGGCATATGTTGAAGTGGCGTATCGCATCGGGGCAATGATTGCCGCCCGTGGCCTCGGCCTTGTCTATGGTGGCGGCAGAACAGGCCTTATGGGCGCGATCGCCGATGGCGCGACAGAAAACGGTGGCCATGTTCACGGCATCATCCCGAGGTTTCTTGATACCCTCGAAATAGCCCATCAGGGGATAAGCCAGCTGACAATCACCGAAACCATGCATGAGCGTAAAACCATCATGTATGAAAGCAGCGATGCTTTTCTCGCCCTGCCGGGCGGATTCGGAACAATGGAAGAAGTTCTGGAAATCATCACCTGGCGTCAGCTCAGTGTTCACGACAAACCCATCTGCCTTTATAACCCTGATGGCTTCTGGGATCATCTGATGAACATGTTTCACCTGTCAAGCGAGGCCGGGTTTATCCGCCCGCATCAGCTGAACCTTGTTGACGGAATGGACAGCCTGGACACGCTTGCCGATCATCTCGATCATCTCTCCAAGGGGGCTTGATATCGTCCCTTGAGGGGCATATAAAACACCCACGCCAACACGCATGATTAAGGGGGGATGATCCATGTCCAAGATTAAAGTTAAAACACCGGTTGTTGAGCTTGATGGCGATGAAATGACACGTATTATCTGGGACAAAATCAAAAGCAAGCTGATCCACCCCTATCTTGATATTGACCTCAAATATTATGACCTCGGCATGGAATACCGGGATGAAACCGATGATCAGGTCACCATTGATGCGGCGAACGCGATCAAGGAATATGGCGTCGGCGTCAAATGCGCCACCATTACGCCTGATGAAGCAAGGGTCGAAGAATTCGGCCTTAAGAAAATGTATCGTTCTCCTAATGGAACGATCCGCAATATTCTGGGCGGAACTGTTTTCCGTCAGCCGATCATCTGCAGCAATGTTCCGCGCCTCGTGCCGGGCTGGACGTCGCCAATCGTCATTGGCCGCCATGCTTTTGGTGATCAGTATCGCGCGACAGATATGCTGATCGACCGCCCGGGCACTCTTACAATGACCTTCACCCCCGAAGACGGATCCGAGCCCGTGACAAGGGAAGTCTTTACTTTCCCCGATAGCGGCATTGCGATGGGCATGTACAATCTGGATGAATCCATCAGGGGATTTGCACGGGCCTGCATGAATTACGGGCTTGATCTGGGCTGGCCTGTCTATCTTTCCACAAAGAACACGATCCTCAAGGTCTATGACGGCCGCTTCAAGGATATTTTTGAAGAAATCTACCAGTCCGAATACAAGGAAAAATTTGCCGCCGCCGGTATTACCTATGAACATCGCCTGATTGATGACATGGTGGCCTGCGCCCTTAAATGGAGTGGCAAATTTGTCTGGGCCTGTAAGAATTATGATGGTGATGTGCAATCGGATACGGTTGCCCAGGGATTTGGCTCGCTTGGCCTGATGACGTCGGTTCTGATGACCCCTGATGGCAAATGTGTCGAAGCGGAAGCCGCCCACGGTACGGTGACACGTCATTACCGCCAGCATCAGCAGGGTAAGGAAACTTCAACAAACCCGATCGCGTCCATCTTTGCCTGGACTCAGGGTCTTCGTTTCAGGGCCAAGTTTGACAACACCCCTGATCTTGCCGCCTTTGCTTCAACCCTGGAAGATGTCTGTGTCAAAACTGTAGAAAGCGGAAAGATGACCAAGGATCTGGCACTTCTCGTTGGACCTGATCAGGAATTTCAAACCACCGATGCGTTTCTTGACACACTGGATGAAAATATGAAAAAAGCCGCCAATTTCTAGGCGGCTTTTACTTTTAATTCAATTTACTAAGCGGTGAAGTTTACCCCTTTATTGAATTTGCGATAGCCTCCAGTGCCGCTTCGGCCTGACTAGCATCCGGCCCTCCGGCCTGTGCCATATCAGGCCTGCCGCCCCCACCTTTTCCGCCAAGCGCCTCCGCACCAGCACGAACAAGGCTAACGGCATCGATCTTGTCGGTGATCTCAGCGCTCACCGCCACGACGAGTGAGGCTTTCCCATCTGCGCGGGAGATAACCGCAACAACACCACTTGCGCCCAGGTTTTTGAGAATAGCTTCCGCCATGGGTTTTAGATCACGTGCCGGCGTATCATCGACTATTCGCGTTTCAAATGATACCCCGTCAATATCCCTGCTCTCCGCGTTGCCGCCGCCACCTTCAGCCAGAGCCTTTCGCAGATCAGCGATTGTCTGTTCGGCCTTGCGGCGTTCAGACAGAAGATTGTTCAGACGTTCAGCCAGCATATCAGGTGTTGTTTTCAGTGAAGCCGCGGCGTCATCAAGAGATTGAAGCCTTGAATTGACCCAGTCGAGCGCGCCGAGACTTGTAACCGCCTCAATACGCCGCACACCTCCCGCAACGGCGCTCTCACTTGTGATCTTGAAGACACTGATATCACCGGTACGGCCAACATGTGTTCCGCCACACAGCTCAACCGACCAGGCGGAGCGTCCTTCTGTTTCCGTCGCGCCACCCATGGAAACAACCCGGACCTCTTCGCCATATTTTTCCCCGAAAAGGGCAAGCGCGCCTTCGGCAATCGCCGCGTCAGGGGTCATCAGCCTGGTGCTGACATCCGAATTCAAGCGTATGCGGGAGTTAACAATATCCTCCACCTTGCGCAGCTCATCCTTTTCCACGGCACGGGGGTGACTGAAATCAAAACGCAGCCTGTCCGGCGCTACCATGGAACCTTTCTGCATGACGTGGTCACCAAGCACCTCTCGCAAAGCTTCATGCATCAGGTGGGTTGCCGAATGGTTAGACCTCAGCAGGTTACGTCGTGCCGCATCGATCTTCATCACCACCGCGTCCCCAACCGCAACCTTATCAGTGACGATATCAGCCTTGTGAACAAACAATCCTGTCGGTGTTTTCCAGGTATCGGTGATATTGGCGATCACGGTATCGGACCCGGGCAGGAGAAATGTGCCGGTATCCCCGATCTGTCCGCCGGATTCCGCGTAAAACGGCGTCTGGTTACAGATAAGTGAAACCGACTGGCCACGGCTGGCGTTTTCACACCCATTCTCATCTGCGATGATCGCCGTGATCAGACCTTCTGCACTGTTTTGCTCATAGCCTAGGAATTCGGTGCTGCCCAGTTTATCGGCCGTCGTAAAATATACCGGGGCAAGCGCACTGTCGCCTGAACCCGCCCATGCCGCCCGGGCCTTGGCCTTCTGCTCTTCCATGGAGGAATTAAAACCATCAAGATCAACGGTCCATTTATAGCCGCGCATGACATCCTGCGTCAGATCGAGAGGGAAACCATAGGTATCATAAAGTTTAAACGCGGTGGTTCCATCCAGAATACCGCCTTCGGGCTTACCTTCTACTTCATCGACGAGGATTTTCATGCCGCGGCCCAGTGTTTCCTTGAAACGGGCTTCTTCCATTTTGAGCGTTTCGGTGATCAGACTCTCAGATCGCTGAAGTTCGGTGAAATGCCCGCCCATCTCACGGACAAGCGCCGGGACCAATTTGTACATGGTGGGTTCGACCGATCCCATCTGGTGGGCATGACGCATCGCCCGGCGCATGATCCGGCGCAAGACATATCCCCTGCCTTCGTTGGAAGGAAGCACCCCGTCGGCAATCAGAAAAGACGACGCCCGCAAGTGATCTGCCATAACACGGTGTGAGACGGCATGATCCCCGTCTTTGGCCACGCCAGAAACCTCAACCGAAGCATTGATAAGCGCCTGCATCAGGTCAGTGTCGTAATTATCGTGAACCCCCTGCATGACCGCGGCAATCCGCTCAAGTCCCATGCCTGTGTCTATCGACGGCCTGGGCAGATCAATGCGCTTGCCGCCTTCGAGTTGTTCAAACTGCATGAAGACGAGATTCCAGATCTCAATGAACCGGTCGCCATCTTCATCGGGTGAACCCGGAGGGCCGCCGGGGATATGGTCACCATGATCATAGAAAATCTCAGAACAGGGCCCGCAAGGTCCTGTATCACCCATTGACCAGAAATTGTCAGAGGTCGCTATTCTGATGATTTTATCATCGGAAAGGCCAGCGATCTTCTTCCACCACCCCGCCGCTTCATCATCATCATGGTAGATGGTGACAAGCAGGCGATCCTTAGGCAGGCCATATACACCGGTGATCAGAGTCCATGCGTGATAAATCGCCTGTTCCTTGAAATAATCCCCAAAGGAAAAATTTCCCAGCATCTCAAAGAAAGTATGATGGCGTGCGGTGTGGCCTACGTTTTCGAGATCGTTATGCTTGCCCCCGGCGCGGACACATTTCTGTGATGTTACCGCCCTCGGAACAGAACGGGTTTCCCCTCCGGTGAAAACGTTCTTGAACTGAACCATGCCTGCGTTGGTGAAAAGCAACGTCGGATCGTTTAGCGGCACAAGTGGTGACGATGACACAATTTCGTGATCGTTTTGACCAAAATAGTTCAGAAATGTATCGCGAATATCGCTGACGGTTTTCATCGGGCATCCTTATGAAATAATGCAAATGTTTTAGGTTGCACGCTTCGTTTTGTCCAGTCCCGGATTGCAGATTACAGGCAATGAAAAAGGGGCGACGGATCGCCCCTTTCCGCTAATTTACTTTGTAAGCGATCTTTATTCTTCCGTGGGTGCATCAAGAGCGATTTCACCCCCCTCTTCCCCTGCGGAAGCCTGATCAAGCATAACTTCATCGAAAAGGCCCGCGTTTTGCCGGAGAGCCATTTCAATTTCCTCCGCAATCTCCGGATTGTCACGCATGAACTGCTTGGCGTTTTCACGGCCCTGACCAATGCGCTGATCCTTATAGGAGAACCATGATCCTGATTTTTCTATCAGGTTGGCGGCAACCCCAAGATCGATAATCTCCCCGGTTTTTGAAATCCCCTCACCGTACATGATATCGAATTCAACTGTCCGGAACGGGGCCGCAACTTTGTTTTTCACCACTTTGACACGTGTCTGGTTGCCGACAACTTCATCACGGTCTTTGATGGCGCCGATCCGCCGGATATCCAGCCGGACAGATGCATAGAACTTAAGCGCATTGCCGCCGGTCGTGGTTTCGGGATTGCCAAACATAACACCGATCTTGAGCCTGATCTGGTTGATGAAGATAACAAGGCAATTCGAGCGCGCGATCGAAGAGGTCAACTTACGGAGAGCCTGGCTCATCAGGCGGGCATGCAGGCCGACATGGGTATCCCCCATCTCACCTTCAAGTTCAGCCCGCGGAACCAACGCGGCAACACTGTCAATGACCAGAACATCTATGGCACCTGAGCGAACAAGGGTATCGGCAATTTCCAGCGCCTGTTCGCCAGCATCAGGCTGAGAGATGAGCAATTCATCAAGATCAACGCCGAGTTTGCGCGCATAGCTCGGGTCCAGGGCATGTTCCGCATCAACGAAAGCGCAGGACCCGCCATTTTTCTGCGCTTCGGCAACAGCATGGAGAGCCAGTGTGGTTTTGCCGGACGATTCAGGTCCGTAAATTTCAATGATACGCCCCTTCGGCAGACCACCTATACCAAGAGCAATATCAAGGCCGAGCGATCCGGTGGAAACAGCTTCGATATCGTCAACAACATCCTGCTGCCCCATGCGCATAACAGAACCCTTGCCGAAATTCTTCTCAATCTGGCCGATTGCTGCTTCAAGCGCTTTGAGTTTATCATCTTTCTTCATGCCAATTTCCAATACCTCTGCCGCCATTTTCTGCTCCTTTATGTTGCATATACTGCCACGGCTGACAATTGATGAATTCCCTGTCTTTCAAAGAAATCTGAGCACGTGTTTATGTCAATTCCCTGCCGCTATCAGATACTTGATACGAATCCAAATTTTTCACATATTTTCATGTTTTGTTCTCATTTGCAAGAAGTTTTCATGTTTTGTTCTTATTTATAAGTGACCGGAAAGAAGATAAAGCAACAAAACGCGTCAGATTAACGGGAGAGTTGGAACATTTCAGGTATTGGCCAGAGGCAGCCTGATCCAAAACCTGCAACCTGCATCCCCCGCGATACTGTCCACCCCGTATTCCCCGCCCCAGTTGCTGACAGCGGTTGCGACCGTCGATAGCCCGTATCCACGGGCACCGGTATCGTCCTTGGAGGTAACCCCGGGCTTAAAGATATCTTCCTTATTGATATTCAGAATACCGGGGCCATTGTCGGCAACGGAAATCTCACACCAGTTATCGACAAGACGAACCGAAATAAAAGCCAGAGGATGCGGCACCCCGACATCACCTACATTACGGATTATCTGCATCAACACTCTGAGCAGAGGTTTTGTATGAACTTTGACAGGTTTGGTGTAAACCGAACCGAGTTCTATGGTAACATCGGGCCCGGACACATATTTCAATGATGGCATGATGCCTTTGAGAAATGATCTGAGCTGAACCTTATCCATAATCATCGGCGCATCACTGGATTGAGACCGCACCATATCACGCATCAGGCCTGTTATTCCGCGGGCATTCGTGCGGATCGTTTCTATCACCATTTCAGCATCTTTGGGGATGGTTTTGATGTCTTCCAGCTGATCACAGGCGGCAAATACCGCCATCAGCATATTGTTCACATCATGCACGACCCCACGAATAACGATCTCACGCTGATCAGTATCGTCAACAGCGGGGGAATGCCCTCCATCAGCCTTGTTGGAGGGGGGCGAGACAGTATTTTCGATATGGACAGGTTGCTTGTCGCCCATGCATCACCCATTCACAGGTTTAATCAGTCCCGCACTGAGATGGGAAAAGATGATGCGCTGATTTATGATTACTGTAACAGATAAAAGTTAATGAACAATTAACTCAAACTATGGCCAGACAAAAAGCTGACAGCAGACAAAAGCCCGGGACAGGCTTTTGTGATAAAATGAAAAAAGTTCTTCAGGAAACAAGACCCCGAAAAGGATCAGTCGTCACGGTGGGTGCGTTCCATCCGCTCATGACGTTCCTGGGCATCCAGCGAGAGTGAGGCAATAGGTCTGGCCTCCAGACGCTTCAGGCTGATGGGCTCATCGGTTTCCTCGCAGTAACCGTAGGTGCCGTCTTCGATGCGTCGCAACGCGGCTTCAATTTTTGACAGAAGCTTGCGTTCACGATCCCTTGTTCTGAGTTGAAGAGACGCGTCGCTTTCCATCTGAGCGCGATCGGTTATATCCGGCTTCTGAAAGTTTTCTTCAGAAAGTGTAGATAATGTTTCCGTCGCTTCGGAAAGAAGTTCATGACGCCACTGCAGAAGCTTCTGTCGGAAATATTCCGTCTGCATCGGGTTCATGAATTCTTCCTTGTCAGAGGGCTTGTAGCCGTCCGGAAGAATTATCGGGCTGTTCAGATTAACGATACTGGCATTATTGTTGGTCGCTGTGTTTTTCTTTGCCATGGTTTTTTTATCCATCCTTTTGAAAATACAAACTGATGTTCTGCACCTGCAACATTCCAAATATGCAAAGGAAGATTTATCCGGCCCCAATGATGACGGCCTGAAAACTCCCCGTGAGATGGGTTTATAATTTCATCGCGTTTTTCTGGCAAGCCTTTTGTCACGTATTTTGAATTCACAAAAATTTGATTGAAACCCTTAAGTTATCACGAATTAGTGATTTGCTAACGAGGTTGAAGGAAAACAATAATAAACCGTTTACAGAGACGTTTTTTGTCTGCCCAGAACAATGAGAACAATAATGTTTACGTCAACAAAATTCATGCCGGACCAAAACATAAAATGACCCCAACGATTGGCTTCGGCATTCATCAGGGGAACAAGCAGGTGCAGATATTCAGTCTCAGTGAGGGGAGTTCATCAGCCAAACCAGAAATCTTCTAAAACTTCGATGTAGAGAGGTAGAAAATGAACATTCTGATTATTGAAGATGATCCCATTTGCGCGAAAAGCCTCGCCATAGCGGTTAAGAATGAAGGGCATTACTATTATATCTGCGATAACGGCACCGAGGGGCTGAATGCGGCACGGGAAGGTCTTTACGATGCCATTATTCTGGATATCAATCTTCCGGATGGTGATGGTTTCCAGGTTGCCAAGACAATCCGCCAGGGCAATACAAATACGCCGGTGCTGGTTGTTTCGGGACGATCATCGGTGACGGATCGTGTCGTAGCGCTCACCGCAGGGGCAGACGGGTATCTTATCAAGCCATTTGACCGGCAGGAGCTGCTTGCCAACCTGACGGCCATCATCCGCCGCACCAACGGGCACGCGGATTCGCGTATCATTACGGGGCCGATATCCATCGATATCAACAAGCATGAGGTCATGGTCGGCAAAAAACGTCTCAATCTGACATCGAAGGAATATCATATTCTTGAACTGCTCAGTCTTCGCAAAGGGTCCACGCTGACAAAGACACATTTCATCAACCACCTTTATGGCGGGATTGATGAGCCTGAATCAAAAATCATCGATGTGTTTATCTGCAAGCTTCGCAAGAAACTGGCTGATATGACCGGTGGGAAGAACTATATCCATACGGTGTGGGGTCAGGGATATGTTTTGCGGGACAGCGCCTCCAATTAACCCCCCCTTGCCCCCGGGCCTGACATCCCTATCTTTAAGTGCAATAAAGAGAGGTATAACATGCCATCAGGTCCGGGGGCAGATTTCAATCCAGGTGATTTTGTTTATCTCCCACTTGCCGAAGACTGGGGGATCGGTCAGGTGCAGTCTGTCATCGGCAATCGCGTCACCGTCAATTTTGAACATCAGGGCAAACAGCTGATCGACACAGAAAAAGCCAGGCTTCTGCCGGTTGACATGACGGACAGCTGAACACGCTCGTCAACAAAGAATATATCCTGCGTCATTTTTTTCCGCCGTATCACAAGGTCAGGGCTTGCCGTTGCCCGGGTTCAGGTTCATATAGAACACCATGAGCGTTAAACCTGTTCCATCTGATCACCCTTCCCTCCCCGGCCACCCGAAGACAGGCATATTGCTGGTTAATCTCGGCACACCTGACGGGACGGATTTCAAGTCGATGCGCCGGTATCTCCATCAGTTTCTATCCGATAAACGTGTGGTGGAAGCCCCGCGCTGGCTGTGGTGGATTATTCTGAACGGGATCATCCTCAATACCCGGCCCGGAAAATCCGGCGCGGCCTATGACAGGATATGGCTCCATGGTGATCCGGACGGCTCCCCTTTACGGAAATATACCCGTGAACAGGCGGAGTTCCTTGCAGCGGATATGAAAGACGCTGTTGCCGCTGACCGTGTGACCATCACCTATGCGATGAGGTACGGTCAGCCTTCCATTCCTGATCGCCTGCAAGAGCTTAAGGATGCAGGGTGCAACAGGCTCCTTATCGTCCCCCTTTACCCGCAATACGCGGCGGCAACCACCGCAACGGTGAACGATGAGGTCTTTGCCTGGATGCTCAGGCAACGCTGGCAACCAGCAGTGCGGACCGTTGCCCCATGGCATGATCATGATGTTTATATCGATGCCCTTGCCAAAAGCGTTAAACAGACGCTCAAAGGAAAGAAAAAGGATCATCTGCTGGTTTCCTTCCACGGCATCCCGGAGCGTTATTTTGTTCAGGGAGACCCGTATCACTGCCATTGCATGAAAACGGCCCGGTTGTTGCGGGAGAAACTGGGCTGGGATACGGAAAAGTATCATGTCGCCTTTCAGTCCCGCTTTGGCCGTGAGCCATGGATCAAGCCCTATACGGATGAGACGATTGAGCGTCTGGCCCATGAGGGGGTCAAGTCACTTGCCATCATGGCGCCCGGATTTGCTGCCGACTGCCTTGAGACACTTGAAGAGCTTAACATGGAAGGACGTGAAGAATTCATCGAAGCCGGAGGTGAGGAATTCACCTATATCCCCTGCCTCAATGCCGATGCGCTGGGCATGAAGGTCATCCGCACACTGGTTGATGAGAATATGGGGGGCTGGCTTTAGGGTCGATTTCCCGGAAGAGTCCAGTCACAGGCACAATTACATCTACGCAACAAGATTGTGGGTGAACAGCGTGCTGTCTATATCCATGACCTGATCCGTCACAAAATCCAGCAACACCATCACGAGGATATCATCGGCTTCACTGGCCGTGCCCATGGTATTAAAGATGAGGATATCCTTGATTGTGCGATCATCATCGACACTTTTTTCCGGAATTGTTATACCATCCGGTGCCAGATCCGAGTAATGCGCATTTGAAAACCTCAGTGTTGTCAGCGCGGTTATTGCGTCATCTCTGGTATCGCCGATATTCACGGTGTCGCTGTCTGATGTTGGTTTTCCGGTGCTTGAATCTGTTTCCCAGTGGAAGTCCGTCACAATATGCCGGTTCGTTTCTCCCTTTGCGTGGGATCCGAGATACACATGGAAAACATCACCGTTCCCGCCCCCTGCAATGATATCATTGCCTTTACCGCCGGTAATGTAATCCTGGCCTCTGCCGCCCCTGATGGTATCATTACCCGGGCCACCATCGATGATATCGTTTCCTCCCTTACCTTCTATGTCATCGTTGCCGTCTTCACCATAAAGCTGGTCTTCGCCTCTGCCGCCTATGATGGTATCGTTGCCACCACCAGCCCGGACGATATCGTTATAATTGCCGGCATTGATCCTGTCGTCGTAATTACCTGTTGTTATGATTGTATCATGGGCGTCATATACCGGCGAAAACTCAAACTTCTCGATGTTTTTCAGGTAGGTGTACCGGTCATCGTACGGATCTGGAAAATCATATTTCAGCCGGACATATTCGTAACTATACCCGTCATCAACGCCCTCAACATCCTCAATCCACTTCCCTGTATAGCTGTCGTATCTCCA
>Ga0181591_10000222_pt1 | contig 41637 bp, 48 predicted proteins | sample 071ome_33_FD_133757 | JGI IMG/M metagenome (GOLD analysis project Ga0181591, IMG submission 133757) | Coastal salt marsh microbial communities from the Groves Creek Marsh, Skidaway Island, Georgia - 071412AT metaG (megahit assembly) | ecosystem: Environmental > Aquatic > Marine > Intertidal...
ATTTGCGATAATGTCACCCGTAAAGAGCGTCGCTAGGAAAGTCAAACCACTATTGTTTGGGTGTTCTTCTACGAGAGCCCCTTTTCGGAGGTCAAACTCGGTACTAATCTGACATCTGTTTGAATAGAAAGTCAGATTGTCGCCATTGTATTCAGAGGTATTTGAAATGGGATCATTGAGTGCATAGATGTTTATTGCAAAATCAAAGAACTTGTTCGGATCACCACCGATAGGCAAGCCAAGAGAAACAAAGTCGAACCACCCCGTTAATCCCGTAAAGGTAATGATTTCTTCTGAGGCATCAATCGACATTGTAATCACAGGAGAAGAAGCCCCAAGATTCTGACTGAACAGATATCTATCCCAAGAGGTCGCTGGCACAAGGTCGTGATATATCGTAATGGTTTCAACGACCGTTCCCGTTGTGTGTTCAATCAATTTAATCTCAATGGCATTTCGATTCCCCCCTGTCGCTGGATCAAGGGGTGTATTGAGAAAGTCCATCCATCCTGACAATTGAAATCCACTGATGCTTGAAATATCGAATGTTGTGTCAGCCCCGTTGTCTAGGACAACAATGCCATTCAAGGAGTTCCCTGTGCCATCGGTAGCTGTAGCGATATGGACAGCATAGTTGTAGTAATCGTATTGGATAGTGCTTCCTGCAAAAGTTCGAGTAAGTACTCGTGGGAATTGAATCACGCCATTCCCTATACGACCAACCGAATGGATGCCTCTCCAAGATTTTGGATCGGTATCGTCCGTTTCGACAAGAACAAAATCCCCCTCTTTCAAATCACCCAAACCCGTATGAGGAACATAGGCAACACCTGAGGAGGCGATAGGTGTGAGATCAACACTTGTTTCAAGACCAAATACCGTAAGGACACCATCGTTCCCTATCCGTTCATTCGGATATACGGATGAAGAAAGGTCAAAGTTGTCCTTGTCTAGGAGAACCTCAAACTCCTTTGCAATCTCACCCAAGATAGAGAGTTCGGTTTCCCCCCCTCTCAGATAAGGTAAGGCATAATCTCCTGTGTCATCTTTTTCTTCTCCTTTAAGGGCGGGGAGTGCAACGGGTGTTGTTCGACTATTGGAAAACTCAACGATACCCTCAAGACATTCAAGGGGTTTTGGGGGTGTCTGTCCTAACCATTTTTGGAGATCAAAGAAAGCACCAAGAGTGGAATCTTCTTCGGTCAAGAGTGTCTTGTCAAAGTATTGACCTGTTTTGAGATTCCGACCAAGATCAAAGCCTCTGATAATAGGAGAAGCGTTTTGCAAGGCACTTGATTGTTCAAAGTCTGTAATCTCTGTGAGCTCTGAACCACTCCCATCATCGTATGTGGTAGCGGTGACTCCCATAATGGTATCTCCACCTGTCAATGAGATGGGTTCTTCATTGAGAGCCGAGAGCATTTCTTCCATTGTGGTAATGTCATTCCCTTGAAAATCTGCAAAGGTGATAATACAACCCTCAATAATTTCTTTGACGAAAATACCTTTCCCCTCGCTCGTCATTACAGGAACAAGTTTTCCATTTGGATGTCCGAATCCTATCTGTTGCCCAATCTCAAGAGGTGGGGTTGAGAGGTCATAATCTCCCGTTGTGAGATCAATCAAATCTCCACCATTGACTATCAATCGAGAAACATCAGGAACACCCACATTGTCGATAGGGAAATCTTTAATTAAGAGAGGAGTTGCAATCGCAACAGGTCTTTCTCCGATAGCCAAGCCAAGAGCTGCATCAATATCGGGCAAGCCTCTTGGACTAAATCTTTCGATTCTTGCACGAGGCAATCTCTTAAAGGTTTCTAAACTAGAGATGTTGGTGATAACACCCAACGCGGGATTCTCTACCGAACCATTTTGAGTTCTTCTTGTTGAGCGAACCTTATCATCAAAAGTTCTGCCTGATGTGAATACACCTCCCTCGCCATAGACTTGTGTGAGTGTTCCTGAGAACAATCTCGTAAAGGATGTTGTTCTTTCAGGATACAAACGAGAGAGTGCGTGAGGTTCTCCCATATACTCAAAAGAACCAATTGATCTACGAGGGAACAAACGGAATCTTGCCCTCCCCGTAAGAACTCTATCATCAATGTCATTTCGCAGGAATCGTTTCTGTTCAAGGATAAACTCTTTCAGCTCGTCCATATCTGTGAAATCACCTTCCATTACAAAATCGGTCAATGTTGCACTTGCGGGATCAACAATGCTGTCATCCTCAAGGAAAGGGATTCGACTCAATCCAAGTCTTTTTCGTTGTTTGTTGAAATAGATGTTCCAAGTGTTGCGTGGGTTGTAGATGCCCGAAAAGGGATCTTCGTACCCATTGGGAGTGAAATCCTCATTTCTCCCAATGAAAAACTTGAACTTGCCATCTCTATCTCCAATGAACCCTCCCGTAATTGTTTCTCGGATTTGCTCAAAGCCTCGAATGATTTGGTTGTAGAGATCAACAAATAAACGAGCCGCTTGATCTTTTCTGAGAGATTCTTGTAGTTTGCCTCGTTCGTCCAATGAACCCTTTGTGTGATTATTCGTATCAAAAGCAAACAAAGAGCCACCACCACTATGGGCAGTTCGCATACTTGCGGAGAAATCACTCGCTATCTCGGACATCTGTGTGGAGTTGAGCACCACTCTCGAATAAAAACTATCGGGGGCAAGGTGCTTATACTTTGCGAGAACCTCCCCCTCACCATTTGGGATAATGGCAGATAGATAGCGACCAAGAACCACAGGAACAATCAAGTTTCCATTCTCCATCTTAGGAGAGATGTTTTTGCGAACGACCGAATAGAAATACAAACTTTGTCCTTGTGCGATTCCTGATAGGAACAAGGGGATGAAAGAGATAACTCCCGTTTCAGGATCAATCTTGTATTCCACTTCTTCAACGAGTGTTCTCGCGGGGAGCTCGACTCCATTCTCGGTCGTTCCTCCAAGAATCAATTCGTATGGTTGGTCGGACACAAAGGGCTTGGCAATAAAGTCACTCCCACCCACAAAATAGATTGGTCTTGTGGATATCTTGAGTGTGTCCTCTGATCGTTCGTACGCTGTGCTGAAAGGTGCTTGGAAAGTCACAAGGGTATAAGAACCATCTTCTGACAAGGACACAGCCTCAACAAGATATGGCTCTCCTGAGAGATCAAACACATGGTTGATGGTCAAGAGATCGTAGTGATTGCCAACCAAGACAAGTTTGTTCATTCCTTTATCTACATTTTCAAACTCAATGTGGTTCGCATCAAACCAAAAGCCATCGTTCTCGTCCAATGCCCTATCTGAAATAAACAACCCTTGTTCTGAGGCAGGGGCATTAGAGCCATGTTCTTCCGTTGTCGCAGGGTAGAAATCTATCGTTGTAAAATCATTTGAATAGGTCGCACCTGTGACATAGAAGCAAGCCCCTCCAATCAAGACAATTTTTCCTTGTGTGAATTCACTTGTCTTGTCACCCCACACCTCAAACTGAGAAACATCTTTTTCTATCTTGAAAGGAGGTCTCCAAATAGGGAAGCTCGGTGTCTGATAAGCTCTTTCTTTTCCTGAACTTTCGTACGCAAAGTAATTGATTTGTACAATGGTCGCTTCGTTTTCAATAGGCTCAACGAACTCAATGCGATTGTTTGCCAAATCAACTGTCGCCTCAACTTTCCCATTGAGATTCATCAAATACGATCCTCTCCAAATACGAATAGTGCCGTTGCGATCTATTGTCCGATTCTCAGCATTGAACTCGTAGGTGTATTTGTCGATTCTCGTTGTGGGTTGCAACTTGTAAGACACAGGGAGTCTTGTATTGACATATAGCGGTTGTCCATCGGCATCCAATCTTCGAGTGCCATCGGTATCCGCGACAAAATAATCGACCTCAACTTGTTTGTTTTTCTTCAAGATTTCGTTGAAAGCGATTGTTCCCGTTATTGGTGCTAGTGTCACATCTTCATTGAGTACCATCTCCTCAACGATCTCAACAACACCATTCAATCCACTCACATACACTTGGTTCAAGTTGTATTGGATTTCGTCTATTTCTCGGAAAGTTTGGGAGTAGAGTACTTGTTGCCCCCCATAGAGTGCGAGTGCCTCATCTCCGAACTTAATCTCTCCCGCAATCGCAGAACCATGCTCTCCTATTTCTATGATATTTCCGACCAATGGTTCTGTGAAAGCATTGGTTTGTACAATATTTCCTAGATCAATGGAATAGAGAGATGTTCCTAATGTGAGAGAGAATCGCCCCTCTTGGAGATACTCATCTTCATTGAGTTTCAAAACATCGTTTTCAACTTTTCCGATTTGGTACGAAGCCATTTGAGTTGCGTCTTGTCGAATACCACCTACTTGAAAATAAAACACTCGTCCTTTGTCAAGGATCTCAAAACCCTCAAATTCGAAAGTTGCAGGGAGTGTCGCCACCTCTCCAAGTGCGGTTATCACTCGAACCTTAAAAGGTTCTTCTTTGAGATGGGATGTTGGAACAAACAGCTTATCCACAACAAGACTCGGATCGTAAGAATCCAAATCAACGCCCTCGTATATCTCCCAAGACTCTGTTGGGAACAAGGAGTTTACTAAAAAGGGTGGCTTTACTATTAAGTTAACTCCATCATTTGAGTCAATATAGTACGAGCCCTTGTTCTCTCCTGAGAGAATCTTCAAACGATTTCCAACAGATATCCCTGAGAAACCGACCGCGTCATAGAAAGAATCTCCTGAACAAGTTCCCGCAGCTCCCTCTGCCAATCTCTCATTTTGAATATCAATGTGTTCTACAATTCCTTGTTGTCCATCTCTCAAGAGATAGTTTTGGTCTTTCACCAATAGTGTAGCGGTAGATCCCCCATCAGAAAGATATATCCCTGTTCCCAAATGAGGTGTCATAGCCTTTGGTATCACAGGGGGATTCAAGTTGGTCGTATTTGTTTGTTGGAGTACTTGTGTGGCGGGCATATTTGTGTAGGCACACCATATAAAATTGTTTTCTCCAAAGTTATGGACAATTCTCTCGTAGTTTCTCAAGGGGAAATTCAACAAACCCAATTGGAGTCTGAAAAAGACACTCGGTTCAAAGCCTATTTCATCTTCAAGGGGTGTCTTGTCCAACACTTGAAAATAAAATGAAGCTGGAGAACCAATGGGTGTTTCGAGCTGGCGTATTTGTTTGAAATCGGGGAAACCTTTTGCTTGTCCTCTATCCTTTGGGCTACGGAACATTCCAAAAGAAAAACCACTATCATTCAAGGCATATATTTCGTTCTGTGTATCAAGAATCCAACCAGCGTTGAATCCAAGAGAGGCACATCCTGATAAATCTCTGTCCTTGTAATCTCCTGAGGTAAGACCAAAACCAATCTCAATGCGACCTGTTCGAGATGTCGTTTCAAGACAAAGATGTTCATCTACAACGGTAAAGAGCCCATCACCATTTGTCGCCAATCCTGCTGTTTCGGTGTTGAGAATCTCTGCCATTTCTTCGGCGGTATGTGTTCCACTTGCGGTGCAAGTCCATGTGTATGTGTTCAAAGAACCCAAGCCGTTCTTGAGTGCAAAGACAAAGACATCCCCAAAGGTCACTTGGTATTCTAAGATTCTTCGAGAGGGCATCCGACATTCTTTGATTATTCGTGCAGGTGTCAGATCTCCTTGTGCGAAAAACAAACCCTCCTCATTGAGAGTCTTTGCGGCTCGATTTGATACAAAGGCTTTCTTGGTATCAAGGGCAACATAGATGGTATTTCTCTTTCTGAACCATTTTGAGGGAATTTCTTCTTCTGTTCTTTCGACAACAACCTTGTCAAAGGCAAATGACTTTCCAAAGAAAAGAGTATCTCCAATGCCATGTATATCAAGTAGCAATCCCTCGCTTGGTCGAGGGGAATCAATGGTGCTAGATGTGGGTGTTATTCCTGTACCATCAGGTGTCTTTAAGAGTCCTGATGTTCTCACATCTCCTTGAATGGCATAGGGAATAGTGTAGTCATTGTCACCCAAATCGGTCAACTCAACAGGCTTTGCCGTTTCAATGGATTCTTGGTTGAGAGAAATACCATCGTACAATACTTGAGCACCAAGAAAATTGATGTCGAACCCACTTGCCTCTTGGTCTGCTTTATCGATCAAGTCTTGATGGAACTTTAATTTTCCCGTACTTGCACACCAACCAAAGGTTTTCTCGTTAGGAATTACGAGGCTAGAAAGTTCAGCCTCATTCAATGTAGGAATCGCAATCAAATGCTTTCTGCTTCCGATACGAATCATTGGTCTTTCAAAAAGACTAGGAATCGGACAGATAAATAGAGAATCTGCGTCTATCAAGTTGCCAACAATCCCTCCAACTTTCTCTTGGAAATTGGGGTAGGCGTACCAAATGATGTTCCCTGCGTTCGTTGTGACATAATTGGGGTTGAAAATAATCTTGTTTTCTTGTTGCCCAATGACTCCATCAGGATTGTCTGTATCCCCCGCAAAGTCATAGTCATCTTTCACAAGATCATCCGAGATCACTTTCACTCGGATAGGTATTGCACCCTCCGATGGTTGAGTTCCTAGTCGAAGAAATGCTTTCTTGTCGGAGACACTCCCTTTCAAGAAAGTGCCGAGCTCTAGGTCGGTCAGTTTGGGTGACAACGCGTAGGTTTCATTTGGGAGGAGTTTCCCCAAAGAGAGAACCCCTTGACCTTTCAATGGTTCCCAGCGACCCTCTTTGTCACTCCATTTGAATCTTGTTTTTTGTGTGTCGTTCCTAGACCACCAAAACCTTGATCGTTCAAGATAGTAGGTCGCACCATAGAGTTCATCTCCTCGTTCTTCCGAAAGTCCTCCACCTAATGCAGATTCGCCAGCAGAGTTCAAAGCAATCACCCCAAACTCGTATGTGAAATGTGTGTTCTCTACGAGCTCGATAGGATCAACGGGCAAGCCTACCTCAAGATAATCCCCTCTCCGAATATAAACCTTTGTCACTCCTTTGATAGACCGACTGTTCGCATCATCAATGTATATTTGACTTGTAGAGGGGTAATCTACCCCTATCTCATTGGTAAAGCGATTGCCTATGTTTCCAAAAAACAAGACCGCGTTTTCTTTTTCCCAAGAGGGATCTTCAACGAGAGCCATATTGGAATTGTTGGCTGCCCATATAAGATATTCTTCTTCCGTTCCATAAGGTTGATCTAAGAAAGCACACCGATATTGGGAGGCGAGTGTTTCTCCAAAAAGATTGATATGTTGGAGAGGTATATCAGAGATATCTCGAAGCACACCATTGATAGCACTTGCCGTTTGTGTGGAGTTGCTGGTCGCATTTCGAGAGGGTTGTAGGACATAACCTGATAGAAGGTCTTTGATACTCATAGATTTTTCTCACATTAAAGCCATACGATTTATCGTAGGAAAGTTTTAGATGTGCCTGTGGTGAAAGAGGGAGAACCCGAACCAACCACAGCACCCACACCTGTACCTGATAACAAAATAGAAGAAATACCATTTCCAACTCCAATTGCCACCTGTTTTGATACTACCCCATTCAAACCAAAGGCAACGCAACACGATTGGATTGATTGGATCATCTTTACGGGGTTTGCATACACAACCTTAGCGATGTCGCCTCCGATTCCAACACCCAGCGATGTTCCATAGTACTCACATCCTATGTTCAATGCGACTGTCGTTCCACTGATACACCCAATGGCTATTTCGGTGGCTGTCTGACCATTGACACCATTTGCCGTAAGATGTCCTTTCATATCAGGAATAGGTGCAAAAAACATTTTCCCCGTAGGTATTGTTCCAACCCCTCCCGATCCTGTCGTTATGCCTTGAGCATTGACACTAATCGGATTCACAATTTCTTTGTATATGGCAAGTCCAAGTGCTTGGCACATTTTGATCCAATCGACACCATTGACACTTGGAGTGGCGGCTTTGATATTACTACTTATTAAACTAGGAGAGAGTGCCATATTAAACGATGTTGGTTGAAGGGTTTCCAAAACAAAGAGATGTCGCAAAAGGTGTCCCTGTCATTGGGTTGATAGTACCACTTGTGAGAATACCTCCCGCAAATGTTGTGGTTGTTGTGGCTAGTGTGATGGCACTCCCTGAAATAGAGGCAAGACCACTTGTGCTTAGGGAAACACTCGTTGAACCACTCATAGCAAGAGAACCTGTGGCTTGTATCGAAACAAAAGTAGATTTAGCGATAAGAGAAAGTGGGGACAAGGTCATATTTGTTCCTCCTGAGGATAGAATAACTTGACCAACATTTACCTTATGTTCGATTGTTCCCGTTGTGACTTGCGTTCGGACAGCTCCTGTTGTTTTTACTTTCGTGAGTTTCTCTCCAACAAGGATTTCGGTCACATCTACTTTTGCTTTCGTTGGAATAATAGAGTTGATCTTGGTTTCTCGGAGAGGAAAATTTGTAGGGAGAGAGTTCTTTGGTCCTGAATATGTGTATGTTGCTCTCGTTGTGATGCTTTGATTCATCTCGGTCGCTTGGATATCAACATTGTCTGTTTCAAGCGAGAATCGAGAGTTGAGTGTCATCTCCATTTTGTCGGTGTTCTTGACAAAGACACCCGACTCTGCATTTATACGGAGTTCTCGCCCCGAAGAAATGCCAATGTTTTTCCTACCAACAAACTCAATGCTATTAGACATATCTTGAGCTGATTGTGTTGCCGTTGGATCATCTCCTGCACCCCCCGATAACATCTCGCCTTGACTCTCAAATCGCAATCCCCCTGCCGTATTGATACGAAAGCCATTTCCACCTGCATCCTCTCCAATGTTGAACTCAACGATTCCTGTGGTGTTGAAAACCAAACTTTTTCCCAAAGAATTTGCCCCAGCGAAAAGGTTCAATCCGCTAGATAGATTGACCTCTGCCGATGGTCGAACAGCTCCAGCCCCTTCTCCCACAACATTGAGGAGAGCTCGTCCATTTTTTGTGACCGCCGAAAAGAAAGAATTTGAGTCAGATGGGTTTCCATTTTTTAAGGGATTGATTCTCAAGAGATACGCAAGATGTTCGCCAACAAAGTTGGAGGGAGTGATGGTCGGTTGAACACCCCCCTTTGAGGATATCAAGGCTGTCAGAGGCTTCCCATATTGTTTTGAACCCTTTGATGTGAAAGGATCATTCCCAATGGCGGTGCCTAGAACAAACTCTACGAATGGTGCGGTGCTTTGTGTCAAAGACTCCGTATCGAAACCCTCTGTTCCATCATCAACAGGGAGTGTTTCATCTGTACTATGTGCGAGTTCTATTCGATATTCCGTTAGATTTCTCTCTTGGTTTTGGACTCGGTGGAAATATTTCCCACCATAAACACGATAGGGAGTGCGAACATTTGTAAAGTCCCCTTGCAAAAGAGGTGTTTTGTTAAGAAAGACATTAGGTCGAATCTCGTTAGAGATAAAGAATTGTTCTTGTGAGAAATCAAAGATGGGGTGTGGTGTGAGTGTTCCCTTTATTTTTTCGTTGAGCGTTGTGGGAGGTTCAACGATCCCACCCTCTGTGTTGAATAAATCGTATCTTGCCCAATCAAGACCATCGGAGGTCATTTGGGTGGGTAGTAATTGGGCATCTCTTTGGACGACACCACTAATGATTTTTGTGCCTCCAAGTGCGTGGTGTTCTCGTAAGGCACGAAAGACTATCGTTTGGTCGGAAGATCGTAGGTTGATCTCATTGGCAGCTCGATTGTTGAGAATGAGATCTTCGTCTAGGAGAACATCCGCTCCTTTTGAGGATGACAAGACGATATCCCCCTCAGAGAGAGATCGCATCTTGTGTCGAATAAAGTTGTACGCACCCTCTAGTCGAACTTTTTCTTCAGGGCTATTCAGGTCAAACTCTTTTTTGGAGAAAGAAGATGTTGTGAGCCAATCTTGTGCATAGAGAGTTCCCGCTGGCATCCAATTCAAGATGATTGCTTTCTTGTTCTTGATTCCCTCAATTGTAAAACCAACCACACAGATATCTCCCACTTGAGGCATCGCACCGAAGAAATGCCTCCTACCAATAGAAGAAAAGGTGAGTGGTGATTCAACAACAACTCCTTCATCTGCATTTTTGATTCGGAGAAGTACCGAGAGCTCCTCAGGATTGACCGACACAATCTCTGCGGCGGCAAGAGAAAGATATCTTGGAGAATGTGGATTTTCGGAGGAGAACTCCGATAGGGTTGTTCCTAAGACCTTTCCTAACTCGTGTATTAAACTCGCTGACATTGTTATTCTCCATTATCTTTCTACTCTGTTCAATAGTCTTTTTATTGAAAGACTCTTTATAGAGAGTGTGTTTCTCTATTTTACCCATTGAGAGGAGTTTATTATGCCTGCTTATCGCCAACCCCCTTATGTTGCTGGAATCTCTAACAATAAAGGTGTTCCACAAACTCGTGTTGCAACCACAGGACAGCCTAATGTTGGATGTCCTACAAAAAACCAAACAGATGGTATCGGAAACAGAATTGTGTCTGACAACCGTACTTTCAAGATTGGACAACGCATTTAATCCTAGATTCTTGGGATGGGGTTAAAGAGGGGGGTTCGTTATGAGCCCTCCTATTTTTTTATCTACATAATCCTTTTATATTCTTTTCTTGACAAACAGGTGTGTAGGTATGGCTCATTTTTCTGAACAAGTGCAATTTAAGATTATGTCTGACATGGTTCGCCTCTCCTTTAGAGTGCAAGACCAATGTGTGATCGAACATTTGATTCTCGTAGAGGATTTCCAAAGCATTGTGCATTGTTCTTCTGAGGTTTGGGTTGGTACAGACAACATCCAAGCCAAGAGAAAGGATCGTAATGTATTGATTCGGATTCTAGGAAACACAAGGTATGTCTATTCAATACCAACGAGAACTTTTTCAGTTATCTCGAATGAGTTTTTGTCTAGGGAGGTGTAAGTGTCGTTCAGCGAAATAGATAGAATTAATCTCGTCACAAAATCATTGGCAGCAGGTGTTATTGATTCCAATTCTCTATCTCAATGGTACGAGACGGTCTTTCCCTTTACTTTTCTGCTCAATGCTGACAAGATTCTCGTTGAACTTGAAACGGTTCGCCAATATCCCGCGAGTACCATCGCACAAGCGAGGACGAACGCCACACAGATACCGAATATTCTTCAAGATCTCTCGCAACCAATCAATGCCATTCGTTTGACAGAGGTTATTGATACAAATGGCACAACTTGGGCGGCGTACGAAACCTACAATGATTATTCAAGTGCAGTTCTAGGCAATTGGTTACAACCTCAATTAGTGCCACAAGCGAACGGCTTGCCCTCAAATGGGTACGGGATTCTCCTTTACAATGGTGATCCAAATACAGGAGCTGTTCCAATCTCAACCACAAAGTATATTTCAGGGGTAGGTGCGAGTCGGAGTGTTTCTTGGTTCTTCAATTATTCAAATGGTCTGTTGCTATTGAGTGAGGACTTTGTTGCGGGAGAGGGTGTGGGCTTTGATCCATACATTGTGGGCTTTCGCTATGTTGGAGAAACAGCTCAAGATGTGAAGAACAGCACAGACATTCTGACAGAGGACTTAGCAACTCTCGAAGCCTCCTTTGCACAACATCAACTTGATGTGCAAGCGGCATTGGACAATCTCCAAGATCAAATAGACAACATCTCCGTAGATATCTCGGTGACAGATATTGGGAGTGGTGTTTCTTTGGGGAGTGCGACAGGGCAAACATTGAATCTTAAAACACTTGCATCGGGAGATAACATTACAATCTCGGAAGAACCCGATGGCACATTGAAGATTAGTGCTGAGGGCGGCTCTCGTTCAGGATTGACACATAGGTTCGTGAAAGGGGGGTAAGAAATGTCGATAGCAACCATAGGAAATGTGGCGAACTTTCATGTTCTGTTTGTAGATGGAGATAACAATCCAATCAATGTCGTTTCTGCGACCATTGAGATATTCACATTCAATGGGAATCCTGCAACAAAGCAAGTTCTTGTTGCAGCAGGGACAAATATGTCGGCTGTTCCCGCTGTCACAGGACAATATGTTTATTCGTATTCGATTGCCTCCGATTACAACTTGAATCCGAATCTCTTTGCACACATGATTGGAACAGATGCCATTGGCACAAAGTATCTCATCGAACAAGAGTTTGATATCTTTGATGGTTCAGGGGATGTCATAGAACCACCGCCTCCCGATCCGACTCAATCACATTGGAACACAAATGATGGTGAAAATGGTGCGGGTGGGATTGTCACAGCTTCAGGATTGGGTTTTACCTCTGCATATATACCAACGCCAAGTGGCGGAGAGGGTACTCCTTTCTCTGTTGGGAATTGGGGTGGAACAACACAGAGCCGAGTGACAGAGGATACAGTAGTCACTATCACCTCAGGAGGAACAACGACAGGTTTCGGTGGCGATAGTACAATGACCGTCATTGTATATGACGCAGATACGGTCACACCATTGGAATCTTTTACGACACCCTCTCTCCAAGCGAACGCGACACATACATCTATAAGTGGTGCAATTGTAATAGACATTACCAACTATGCACCTGACACACAAGCCCACACAAAGGCACAAGCAGAGGTGACAATAGACTTAGGTGCTCTATTGACATCTTTCGCAAGGAGTGGTGGTCGGATTGGTTCAATTGTGGTGACACATTCGACAGATACCGTATCCGATGGCACAGGGGATTATACATTCACATTGGCAGGATTCTTCATCGACACCAACCCTAGCACACCTACAATAAGTGGTGTGACCTTTTCAGAGAACCTTGTGGTTCTCAAATATCTGAGTGGTGTTGCTTATTATGACAAGACAAGTACCTTTACTGTCAATGTCATAGGGATAGATGGACTGAACGCAAATACCGCGAGATCAAGTGCGAATCTCTCTATCTCCGCAACAAATATCTCCTTGCCCAATTTGAATGTTTCTCCCTTTGGTACAGGTGCAGGTGATTTTACGGGATGGAACTCCAATCAGAATGTGAATGGGGTTGGTTATTCCAAATCAGATTGGACAATCACACAAGACGACTATCGTGTTCTAGGCTTGCCTATTTCTGTGACAGCTACGGTTCGAGATACATGGGCGACAGGAACACAGATAACCACGCCCATACAGAATGTATTGATTGACACTTTTGAACAACCCTCCACAACTGTGTCGGAGTTCTTTGACGATGAGAATCTTCGGATGGAGAGTGATTATGTCACATCTTGGAACAATCAAAAGACTTTGGTAGATGGGGAGGCATTGGTATATGATTCAAAACTCCAAATGCCCCATACGGATTTCTCACCTTTCTTACCAACGGGTGTCAATCCTGACTATTCTAATTTGCCAAGTGCAGCTTCTTATTTTCGGAATTTTACAACAACAAATGCAACAACATCCTATTCGGGATTTTCTTTGACAATAACAGGAACATTCTTGAATAGTTTGGAACAAGACCTTGCTAATGGCGACCTTCAAATCTTTGTGAGGCGAGTCGATAGCACAGCGGGAGATTCTACTCCCTCCGCCAATCCTCTCTTGATTCATGGACAAGAGTACAACAACACTCTTTTTGATGATGGGGTGACAAATGGCTACATCCGCGAGGCAATAAATGGGAATACCATTCAATGCACCTTTGGGGGTAGGGCTATGAAAGGTGGAACACACATAGAAATAAAAATCACACATCCGAACATCAAGTTGGAGCAATTCTTGATGTCTTTTTAGAGGTACGAATGAGCAAACTCTTACAAATCAAAACACTTATCGAAAAATTAGGAGGAACCCTTGTGTTGGGTTCTGACAATGACAATCACATTGGGGCATTTTCAATCCCCAAACAAAAGGAGCAAAAAATGACTTGGGAATTCAAGTGTAGCGACAAATATCTTATCCCCCTTGAAAGAGGACAAGCCGTTGGACATGGTTGGAAAGGGATCACAAACAACAAGCCTATGGGTGTCACTTGGCATTGGACAGCAGGCTGGGACTTAGAACGAGGATGCTCAAAGGTTCTTGGTGGGGCAAATGCTTCCCGTAAAGGAAAAGCCTCCGCTCACTTTGGGGTAGGTCGTTCTTTCGAGGAAGGGATCGACAGATATGTCACTATTGAGAATCGTTCTTGGCACGCAGGTGCAAACCAAACTCTCCGATGGGATGGCAAGCCTTGTGTTATGAATGGGGTTCGATATAGTGGTGCTAGTACGACCATTGGTATCGAAACCGTAAATATCGGATATGCTCGCAAGAATGTGAAAGCGAAAGAAGATTGGATTCTTGCTGCACCTGCCAATGGAAAGGTCGAGTACTTGATACAGCCTTGGACTGAGGAACAAATCGAAATGATGATTGCTCTTGGGAAACACATACAAGAAAGATGGACACATCTCACTTGGGAAGATCATCACGACCATCAAGATCTCTGTGCTGGGTACAAGACAGACAGCATTGGATTCCCTTTTGCGAGAGTTCTACGAGGAATCTATAACGATCCCTCTATTCCTGATATGTGGTCGCCTTTCTTGACCATTGAACAAAGACAAGAAGCTCTTATCAAACTTGGATACGATCTTGGAAAATGGGGTGCGGATGGTGATTGGGGCAGAGCCTCAGATGCCGCACTCAGAGATTTCCAAGTAGATAAAGGAATGGTAGAAAATGGTATGTGGACTACTTTTGTAAGCAAGGCTGTTTATCGTGCTTTGGAGAAAAAGTCGAACGCTTAATATATAGATTTCGGTATAAGAGTAGAGCAGACATAGGAGAATACAACACATGCCTAGAAAAAAGAAAACAGACAAAATATCCACCGAAATTATGAAAGATTTGTTGGATCGACCTTTTGAATTAGAGGTCGATCCTCCAAAAACCTTGTGGGAGGCATTACAACTAATGCAACACCTTTCAGACAATATCAATGGTTATTTGGAAAAGAGTCCTTTGGTACAAGACTATGCTCTGCTACACGCGAATCGTGTCAATAAGACACAAGGGTATTTTCGATTGGCTTTCACTCCTGAGATTGATTTTGTGGGAGAAGGTCGGACAAAGAAAAGAACAACAACAAAAGCACAAACACCCAAAGCAAAACCCACAACACCGAAAGCCACCCCAAAGAAAGTAGAGAAACCCAAAGAAGAAGTGCCAAAAACAGAGCTCGAACTACTGTGGGAACGGGCAAAAGAGTTGAAACTAGACATCTCGGATGTCAAAGACAATCCCAAAGCCATCTCTGATCGTATCTCATTGGTAGAGGACATGGTTCTTGATCCAATGGAAGAAGAACCCTCTCAAGAAGAAGAAATTATTATCATCAATCCCAATCGGAAAAAGCGAAAGCCGAAAATACGAACACAAAGCATAGCCTCCATAAATCAAGGCACGCGTTCGCTTTCAGGGTTGGGTAATATACTCGGAACAATTCAAGAAAAGAGTCTTGAATCTATTTCAGAGTATATCTCAAATAAAGATGGACTAGAAGATGAACCCAAATGAACAAATGGCGAGGATGAAAGCCGCAAGTGAAACCCTCTTAGACCTAATCATTCAAAATCTCTGTGAAGAACCACAAAGGGCTGTTATCTCGGTGATTGTGAATGGTTCAAACTCGTGCTTAATTAGTATTGCTGTTGCCTCAAAAGACTATGGAAAGGTCATTGGACAGAAAGGCAAGATTGTCAAGGCATTGAGAACACTCCTCCAAGCCTTTGCTGGTCGATATCGGATTCGTTTCCTCTTTGAGGTTTCGGAATCTCCCGATCAATAATCTCTCAATAATAAGATTTGTATATGAAACAGAACTATTGGTACAGCAAGACAGCTAATCGTCTTATCGATCTTCCTGCGGAACATATCGTATATGCTCTGAGGCAATCCCATGTGGCTCGATCTGATTTTGATGCCGCTTACAATGCTCTGACCGCAGAGCAAAAAGAAAGGATTGATGAGATTATTGCGTACAAACATGAAAGAACACCTAAGAAAGATCCTGTGCAAATTGCAGACGAACGACAAAGTCGAGCCAATAAGCAAAAGGTCTTTGTTCGTAAACCGAGAAAACTTAATTAAATAGAGGAGTCGTTATGTATAGCGAAGAACAACAAAAAATATGGACTATCTTTGAAAGTGCTTGCCGAAAATTAGACACAGAAATGATTCGAGTGTCGTTTGAACTTGCCATTGGCATTGAGGGAACAGACGATCCAATGGAATCCGAGTTTCTTGACGAGATGAATAATTTCAGGGTGTCTGTTTTTGAGAGTATTTTTCAAAAGGAAATAAAGAAATTACTAAAATACCCCATAGAGGACTTCAGTTCAGTAAAGAAGGCTTTTTCAAAGTCAATCAAGAACTTGAAAGAAGCACACGAAGAACTTTTATTGGACAATTACCCCTATAGTTAGAACACGATGAAACACGAGAAATTACCACTATCCTCAAAGAAATTTCTAGCCTATCTCCTTGCAGATATCGGTTGGAAAATAATCTTGGGTATATTGATATATAAGAATTGCGAGGGCAAACAATTGGTGTTGCTTTTGACCATTGTTATCGTGAGTGGATTTGTTCAAACAGGGTACATCTTAGGTCAAGCGGCTCTTGATAGATATGTCCGAATTGCAGAAATCACAACCAATCTTAATAAAAACAAAAAGGAGAAACAAAATGTTTTGGAACTCGAAAGGGAATTGGAAGAAACCAACGAAAGCGGGGAATTCTAACGAGAAGCCTCGTCAGCGAACCGATGAAATTATGCAACGACCTGTCAAGCCATCGAAAGGCATTGGCAAATTTCGTAGTGAAATCGTAGCGAAACCCAAGCCACAAGCCAAGAAAGTTGAACCTGCAAAGATCATTGATCCCTTGCCACAACCAAAAAAGGTTGAACCAAAGGTTGAGGTAAAAGAAGAACCTATTGTGGAAGAAGAACCTATTGTGGTAGAAGAACCTATTGTGGTAGAACCACAAGAAGAAGAAAAAGAAGAAGAAACCGTAGTGGATACTTCTTTGACTCGCAGAGAATTGACCGCGATTGCGGACGAGAAAGGTATCTCTGTTTCAAAGAGAATGTCTAAGCAAGACATCGTTGATGCTATCAACGAGGAGTAATTCTCTATTGCCCATAACAAATACAAAATACAAAAATCAGGAGAATACAAATGTCAGAAAATATGTTTGGTGGGAAACCCAAAAAAGGAAGCGCACTCTATGTTCCAATGTCCGATGTTGAACAAGAATGTTTGCAACGGATAGCGGAACTAGATGGCTATCGGATTCATGTGCTTGGTTATGGAACAATAGACAACGCACACATTGTTATTGGTGACAAGAGATTGTCCTTTCGGTTCAGTCTGAACTTTACACGACCTGACAATCCGACTCCCTTGTATTTCCTTGACCTAGAGCTCCTCGCTTTTGGAGAAAAGGTTTTCTCTGAAAGACAACATCTCATATATGGCGGTCAGCCTACGATGGTTATGGCGGGAGTGGAACTCCAATTGGTGTGGGATATTGCTATCAAGCATATTGAACCTCGTATTGTCAAATCCGTAGTTGGAACATACGGCTTGACCTCTCGACTCCAAGATAAAGATTCAGGGAATTTCACATTGACAGGAAATATGTCCGTCAATGATGAAAAGAGGCAAGCCCTCCATAAGTTGAAAGAGGGCGAACGGAAAATTGCGGAACACACTCAAAAAGATATCGTAGAAAAGGTCACAAAAGCCAAAGCCGATCAAAGAAAAAAATAAATCTTTCGGAAACCGATCACTTTTTGGTCTGAGGTCTGTATGTATAAATGTGCATACAGACCTTTTTCAATTTTTGCACTAATTTCAACCTAAAATAGGAGTCCAACACAATGGCTACTACAAAACGACTTGCCGATTGGCTAGAAACCCCATTATCCAACAAACAACTTGAACAAGTAGAAATGGCTTTCGAGAGTTTCGATTCTATCTCAACCGAAAAGAGAGATCAGCTCTACAATATCACTCGTAGTTTTCTTCTTGGTGATACCATTTCAACGAAAGAGCGTGCTTTCTCCTTGAAATATGTCGCACCTTTTGAATCGAAAGTTGCCTCTTTTATGGGCTTCTTTCATCGCTTGGTATCTCAATATGAGGGTTCTATCTATATCTATGAGTACACAAAGTTGTACAAGTACTTTTTCGACAAGGGTATCGCCAGCAACAATGCGGCTCAAATCACATCACACTTTGGAACATACGAGGACAAGACCTATCTCCCTGATGTTCCTGAGGTTATTGTTGAAGAACGACAAGAATCTGTTCTTGAAACCGCCATTGAAATCCTGACAAAGAAAGTGTCCAATCTCTCTCAATCTTTTGCAGAGGCGACAGAAAAGATTCTCGCTCTGAGTGCGAAAGATACTCTCAATCAAAGTACTCTCGTCAATCTTCGATCTCAATTGAATGAATTGGAAGAACAAGTACAAGAGCTCGAACAGAGCAATCTCAATGGGGATTCTACCTCTACCGAGTTTTCTCTCAATGATATCTATGCGAATTTACCACCTAACACACACATTACCATTACCATCAATAAAGGAGAATAAACAATGGGATACTATGTAGAAACCTTAAATGCTGGCGACACAGAACGCAGAGCATATAAACAAGCAAATACAATTCAAGTAAATGCAAACAAGATTATGGCAAACTTTGACAAGGAAACCTATTCCAAATTGGTTCGGAGTGTCGCTGCCTTTGATCATACAGGATACCTATCAAACAATGAACAAGTTGTACTACTCAACAACTTTGGGAAAACGAAAGACCGACCAAGCACCTTTGTGTATGTGCTTCTCTCTTGGGCGAACGACTTGGGTATCGCTATGACAAAGAAATCTCTCAGAGGTTCGTACAAGAAAACATTCGGTTCTCAATTGGACTATCGTTATGTTCGAGTAATCAGCAACTTATTCAAGTTGAAATTCTTCAAGGGTGTGAAAGTAGATATTCAAAAAGAAGCACAAGAATTGCGTGACTTTGAAGAATTGCTCAACGAGAACACACCGACAAATAAAGTTATTCAACTCCTCCAAAGCAATCAAGAGGCTGTTGAGGATATTGAGGGTGACAGAGATAGCCAAGAATGGGCGGTTGAAGAATCCCTTGAAGAAGATTGTGTTGGAGAGAATGACCAAGAAGTTTCTATTGAACCAACAGAAAACTTAGATGCCATCCTCGTCAAACAGAAACAAACCATCAAGTCTTTGACCGATTTCATTCACGCAAAGGGTTTGATGTACGAGTACTTGATGTCGCAACAATAGTCTTTTTCGGCTATGGCGATCACACAGAGCCTTCCATTGGGTATTACTCAATGGAAGGTTTTTTATAGGAGAAAACAAATGAAACCAAATTTATTATTCTTTGACCTTGAAACAACAGGACTAGACAAAGACAAGAACACCATCATTGAAATCGCCATTGTCAAGACAGACTACTATGGAAATGTGATGGGGAAATATCACACCAAGATCAAACCCTCTGTTGCGGATCTTGCTTCTGCTTCCGAGAGAGCATTGGAGATAAATGGATACAGCGAGGAGGCTTGGAAAAATGCACTCTCACCTGAGCAAGCCTCGAAAGAGATTGTGGAACAATTCAATGATGGGAAATGGGTACTTGCAGGACAGAACATTGGGGGGTTCGATATCCCCTTTCTACAAGCCTTTCTCAATCGAAACGGCTTTGAGTACCGAATTGGCAGAAGATACATAGACACAATGAGCCTCGCCATTGAACATCTGATGCCCTGTGGTCTGAAATCGGTATCACTCGTCAATATCCGAAAGGCTTTGGGTGTGGAAACAGGCACAGCTCATAGTGCTATGGCAGACACTCTCGCTTGTGTCCAAGTTTATCGAAAACTCTCACGAGCCACACCTCTACATAGATTGTATTGGAAATGGCGAATCCCTCACCGAATGAAAAAGGAGAAATAGGATGGATGATAGAAACAAGTGGAGTAAGAAAGGAAAGATCCAATACATTGGCATTATCCTAGACGACAACTCACAAAGCGATCTACAAGATTGGGCAAAGAATACCTTTGGGGGAGTTCTCTCAAAGGTGTTTTCTCACCATGTCACTCTTATGTTCAAGCCGACCATCGAGGATGTGGAGAGGCTTGAAGAAATGAGTATTCTCGGACAACCAATCTCCTTGCCCATTGTAGGTCACGCTCAATCAAGTGATGTGCAAGCGGTGGTCGTTGATGTTAGCAAATCCCCGCTCGTTCCTATCAATGACATTCCACACATAACGGTCGCCACATCAGGCGTTGCACCAAAAGAGAGTAATGCCTTGTTGGAGAAAGGATATCAAACAGAGAACTTTCAACCAATGACTCTCAATGGAAGAATCGGATTCGTTGGGAGGGGTAGAGAATTATTTGAGATTGTTTGGGAGAAATAAGGTTTGCCTTTGGTATGGTGGGTTGAATCATAATTTCCCACAAAGGTATCCCCATGCTAGACAAATTAGATCATTATTTTTTCACCTTCTCTCTCCACCAAGATCTCATAGATTACATTGAAGCCTCTCTCTGTGTATATGTTTCTGTTTGCCTTGATACAATGTCGCTTTTGCTATTGGATCAACAGACGAGATTGTCCATAGAGATAACCCCTCTTTCGGGGAATCCATTGGAAGATCTAAAAAGAGTTTCATTTGATTGGTGCTACAAAATCATAATTGCAAAAATAGAACAGGGATGGATAGTCCCCATAGGAGAATAGAAATGCTAGACAGAAAGTTTTTGAACACCGCCCCTTTCAAAAAAATGGGTTTGGAAGAATTGCAGAACTTTGCCACTTTGAGAGGTATCACTCTCGAACAAACGGACATTGAAGAAATGCGTTGGGAGCTCGCAGCGAAAGACGCAGAACGGTTTGCGAATAAAGGTGTTCGATTGGAACAAGCCAAGAATCCGATAGACATCCTCGCCATTGAGCTGGCGAGATTGAGTGACCGAGTGGCAACACTTGAGGCTGAGGTCAAAGAGTTGAAGAAATGACTTTCACAGATATCAATGATCCTGAGTACCGAAAAGCCCTCCGAGAGTTTGAACGAATGTGTTCAAGTGTTGGAGGCGATATCGCTTTGGGCTTTTGTAATGAGAACCATAAGTGGGTTGTGCTACCCTATGATGAAGCACAAGAAAAAGAGAGTATTCAAGTTGTGTTGGTTTGCCGACAAGGAGAGAGAGATGAGAACGAAAGTTAAACAAATTTTATTAGGGGGCATAATGACCTCCGCCATTCTACTAGCCTGTGTGCGGAGGGGTTTTCAATGCGCACGAACCTAATTTCAATGAGGGGCTTGAAAGTTGTTCCTGAGTTGTCTGAGGCAATTCGAGAATTGGAGTTGTCTCTTGCGAAAGTTGGAGATGTTCGCTTGAAAGTTCAAATGCCTCATCTTGTAAGCAATATGACCTCAGCGGGTAGAGAGCTCGAATTGACCTTGACATCTTCAAAGTACGAACCGAAAGAATGTATCTTTATTCTTTGGGGTTGTGCGATTCCATTGGGTTTCACACCGATGGACAGGTATCCAAACCTTGACACAGAAACAAAGAACATCTTTCATTTCTTAGGTGAGTGGAACACATATCTTTCAAATCTCTTGGCGATTGGTATGGGGGAATATGCGTGGGATAGTGTGTGCCTTGCCGCCCAATATGATGTGGGTGTTGCAGATCCCTCCTACAGCAATCCTGCCATACGGTACATACAAGCCCAGCTTGGTAGGTGGGGTTTGTATCGTGGGCTTGTCAATGGGGTGGTATCTCCTGAGATGCAAACAGCTCTTGCGACATTGGGAATACAGAATCTTTCTGAAAAAGAAACCATTGATTTCTTGAATAAAGGAACGGTTTCTCAAAAGAAATTGGGTGAAGCAAAGAGTGGATTCCTTTCCTTGCCCAATGTTCCTTTCCGAGTTTCTTCCTATGGGGGAATACATACCAATCAAACAAAAAACGGTGTAGAGATAACCATTGAGAGTTCAGGGAGATTGGTACTAGACATTTCTTTGGGCAACTCGATCAAGGTTGGCTAGTTTTTTCGGTATTCTCTCTTGTACTCATTTCTAGGAGAGAAAAATGAATGAACAGGTGAAACTAGCCTACGAACGATTAAAGCAAGTCCGAGAGGACGAGAATCTCAAAATCCGAAACTCGACCTATCTGAAAGACAAGATACAAATGCTCGATGGGCGAGAGATCGATTTCAAGTTGAGATACTATCAGGCTCAGATGGTAGTGCATCTCCTCACGATGAAAAGGTTCATTGTTGGAGATGATACGGGGCTTGGAAAGACATTAGAGGCGATTGCCTCTCTTTGCTACTTGTGGGAGAAAGACCCCACAAAGAAAGTTCTTATTTTTACGAACAAGTCCGTTGTGGCTCAATGGGAATCAGAGTTTGAGAAATTCACAAGTGGTATCAAGACAATCCAAATCAAAGGCACAAAGAAAAAGAGAGAGAAAGCACTCAATGAATTTTGGGAACACGAGGGTTCTCCTATCGTTGGAATTATGGGATATCGCTCGGCTTGTTCTGACTTTGCCATTATGCAAGATTGGAAAGATTTCAATATTGTTTTTGATGAAGCAACGGCTTTCAAAACTCCAACAACACAAGTCCATCAGGTGTGTCGTCACCTAGCAGGGAACGCAGACAGGGCATTTGGTTTGACCGCCACACTTATCAAGAACAATCTTATGGAGGGGTGGGGTATTTACCGAGTGATTGTTCCAACATTATTCACACAACAGAAAGCCACTTTCATTCGCCAATTCTGTGTGACCAAGATGCAGAGAATCAAAGGGAATCGAAAGATTCCTGTGATTGTGGGATATCGGAAAAAAGATGTGGCGAGATTCCGAGATATGATTGATCCATATTATCTAGGTCGCCCAAAACATTCCGTTGCGAAAGAGCTCCCTGCACTCACAACGAAGAATCTGAAAGTAGGAATGACTCCTTTCCAAAAGAGAAAATACAGCGAGGCATTGAGTGGGCTTCTTGAACTTGGCACAGGAGAAGAAAAAGAGGTCACAAAATTGACCGCCATTATCTATTGCCAAGAGATAGCGAACCATCCTTGCCTCATTGAGTGCGATGGTTCATCGGAAAAGTTCGATACTCTTTGTGAGATGCTGACAGATGGAGGAGAGTTCTACAATCAAAAGGTCATTGTTTATACAAGGTTTAGGGCATTGGTTGATGAGTGCAAGCCTATCCTTGAAAGCAAGGGAGTGAAATGTACTCGTGTTACGGGCTCTGAGAATGAGGACGAACGAAAAGCAGCTCAAGATGAGTTTCAGAATCTTACCTCAGGAACCAATGTCATTTGGCTTACGGCAGCAGGAGGGGAGGCGATCAATCTCCAAGCGGCAAAGGCGATTATCTTTTACGACACTCCTTGGAGCGCTGGGGATTATCTCCAAATCTTAGGTCGTATGATTCGTATTGGTTCGCCCAATGACAAGTGTTATGCCATCCACCTTGTAGCGAGTGGAACGGTCGATGAGAGAGTGATGGAGGTACTCCATAAAAAGATGGGTTTGGTCGAAAGTATCATTGGAAAAAGATTACAAGGGGAACGATCTGAGGAAGAAGATAACTCGGTAATTAAAACGACAAGCGAGATCAATGATCTCTTTGATGCTTTACAGAATGATGCAAGGAGAAAATAATGCACCCATTAGCGAACCCCAAATGCCCTGATTGTGGTGGTGTCGGACAGATTAGAGTTCCGATGAAAGGAAAGCCACCTAAGTCAAGATTGTGCGAATGTACCTATCTAGGCTTGATGAACAAGAAACTAGAGAACACTTGGCAAGGATTGTCGAAAATCCGACCAATAAACGAGAGTCCTTTGTTGCCCTATGTCGATAAGAAAGTATGGCTCACAAGTGATCCCAATTGGTTGCTTCTCCATCTTCGCCATGTGGTCGCTCGTCAGCCTCTTGAGTGGAAAGTAAAGGTCATCACCGACAAAGAGTTGATGGCAGCGTGGTTGGCAACAGCAGCCCTAGCGGGGGTTGATATTCTCGACAAGGAGGCTTTTGAGGTCACAACATACAAGTTGAGTATTGAGGACTTGGTACAACCCTACGATTTGGTTGTTCTTCGTCTTGGTGTCAAGATGGCTCGGAACAGTGCTATGCCTGAGGTTCTTATGGAGGCGTTGTCTTTGAGAGATCATCTCAACAAAGCCACTTGGGTTTGGGATCAACCCACAAGAGCCTTGACAGAGGGGCATCGGTGTTGGTCGTTAGAGGTGCAAGACGAGCTCTCTCGATATGAGAGAATCAATACGGCAAGGCAACAGACAACACTTTCTTCTCAAACCACAAGAGCCTTTTCTATCTCAGATGGTTCGCCAAAGAAAACAAACAAGACACGAAAAACAAGAGTCGTCAGAACACTCTCCAACGATGTGAGGAAATAATGAATACACTTATGAGATCGACATTTAAGGTCAAACCCACAGAAAAAGATGAACTCCTTCTCCAAAACTTTCTTGACCTTTCCGCTTCAGGTGTGGAGTTCGATACCACAGAAGAAAAGGTGCTTTGGTCATATATCCAAGAGTTCGTCAGAGATCATCAACACACTCCCTCAGCGACAACAATCCGAGAACACTTTGACCGTATCCAAGAACATACGGTCGTGGATCACTTTGAGATGGTGTTCGGACTTGAACCAAAGTTTCAAGGGGATTTCCGAGTACATTTGAAAGCGGAGGCAGAGAACCAACGGATTCGCCATGTCAATCAAATCTTTTCAGATGCCAAAGCCATCTTGACCGCAGGTGTGACCGTAAAGGAGGGGAAGAAAAGCAAGACTCTCAAGGGAACAGTAGATGCCATTCGATATGTAATGGACAAGGGGCAAGAGGTTGTCACTCCCATCACAGGTGCAAGATTAAGTGGTAATGTCACAAAAGATGGTCACGACTTTGAACAAGAGTATCTTCGAGTAGAAGCTGATCCATTGGCGGGTGTCGGTCAATATACAGGCATTGAACAAATGGATGTGGCTCTCAGAGGTGCAAAGCGACAAGAGTTGTGGCTACACGCGGCTTTTACGGGCGGGATGAAATCTACCTTTACGATCAATTGGGCATACAACCAAGCGGTCTATTACAAGTTTTCGTCTTTGATCTATTCTCTTGAAATGCCTTATGTCCAAGTGCGAAGAATACTCTATGCAATCCACTCAGGACACGAAAAGTTCGACAAGGTTCGACCGACCGCACCTGAGGATCAGATTGATGTAGATAAACTCAAATATGGAGAACTTTCTCCAAAGGGCAAGGAGTTTCTTCTCAAGCATGTTGTTCCTGATTTCAACGATCCGAACAACCATTATGGGAACATTCTCATTGAGGTCGCCAATCCCGACAAAGGGGAGGTCACACTTGGAGATATCAAGGCGAGAGCAGAGGCTCTCCATAGTGCGACACCATTCCAATTGATGTTCATTGACCACGCACTCCTTGTATCCCCAAAGAGATGGGTAGCGAGTACCACAGAAAGACTCAATGAGGTCTTGCGTGATTGTAAGCGAATGGCGATGAACTTTAATCGTGGAGAGGGAATGGCTGTTGTGTGCTTATTTCAGATTTCTCGTGAAGGGTACAAGAGTGCGATGAAGAAAGGAGAGAAAGATGCAGAGAAAAGAGGGGAATACGATCTGACACACTTGTCCTACGCAAATGAGGCGGAACGATCATCGGACATTGTGACAGCCTCTTGGGTTGATGATGATTTGAGAAAGGAGTCGATGGTAAAGTTCCAATGTTTGAAAACGAGAGATACCGCTGGCTTTGATCGTTTCACCGCAAGTGTGGAATGGGGTATCCGAAGAATCAAGACACTTGACACCGCCTCATACAATGTGGATGTTCAACAAGCGGTACAGAAAGCAGACGAAGAAATACTTGGCAAGATAGGGTGAAGAAATGAATAGAATTGAAATCGAAAAAATGGAGATGTTTGCTTCTTTGTCGGAAGAAGATCGAGCTCGATTGGTAGAGTTGTTTGATAAGAAAGAGAATGGAAATCTATCGAAAGAGGAGGCAATCGAATATGGTCGCCTTGTCGGTAGAGCAATAATGAAATCTACAATAAAATGGAGTGTGTAATGAGTGGTAAAGGCTATTCAAGTGACGACAATCGTTCAATGCAATTGAACGACAATAACGACAGATACTATTCTTCAAGGGGGATAGATCGTGATGATGATTATGATGATTATGATGATGATTTTGCGAGTTATTTGGGGATAAAGAAACCAAAAAAGGCTGAGTTCAAGGGCTATATCAAGTTTGACGATTGGTTTCCCTATTACAAGGAATGGATCAAGAACTTGAAGATCAACACAGGCAAGATGTACCAAAAAGAATGGGTGGAGGACAATGGTCTTAGGTGTGCCACAGTGGTTAGTCACTTTATTGGTTTCAACTATTGGGACGAACAAGACAAGAGAAATTGGCACTACTACAAAGTGCGATCTTTGATTGACTACTGTCACGCAAATAACTTGTCTTGGACAGTTGGTGGTCGTGGTTTGGTCGAGTACAAGATCGAAGATTGGTCTGATTTTCCTTTCAATGCCGAGAACATTCTGAAAGTGAATAGAATGATTTATGAGAACAATGGCTTAGAGTTTCCTAGTAATGCGAGAGAAATGTTTCTTACCTCAAAAACTATGGACGAAGAATCTACAGAGGAGATGGGATAATGACAACTTTGAAATTAATGAATGGGGATTGCATTGAGAAAATGAAAGCGATGGCAGATGAATCTGTAAGTGCTGTTCTCTGTGATCCTCCGTATGGACTCAAATTTATGAACAAGGAGTTTGACGATCTTGGAGAAGGTCGCCAACAGAGAGAGTGGCACATTCAATGGTTGCGAGAGGCATATAGGATACTCAAACCCAATGGTGTCATAAAAGCCTTTGGAGGCACACGAACCTATCAGCACTTGCTAGGTGCGATGGAAGATGTAGGATTCGTTGAGCTCGGCTTGGACGCGTGGTGTTACGGATCAGGATTTCCAAAAAGCCTGAACATAGCGAAAGCCTTTGACGCTCGACATAAGAAAGAAACGGGCGAGGAGGGAGAGATCATCGGACATAAGAAAGGTGTCGGCGGTGAGAATATGAATGACATTGTCGCTGGGCGAGAGGTTCGAGATAACACAGACGAGGGTGGCAAGGGTGTTGGTGCATACGGAACGGGTGCAAAGCAAGTGTCTGTCGATGTTCCTATCCGAGAACTTGTGACCGAAGAAGCAAAGACTTGGGAGGGATGGGGTACCGCACTCAAGCCCGCGTGGGAACCTGTATGTATAGGGTACAAGAAATGACCAAGCCTTGTTTTATTTGCAATAAGAACACACTCTTGCTCAATTTATTGGTCGGTGACCATGTGTATTGTTCTCAAGATTGTTGGGAAACACATAAGTTTGCTCTCGTACAGAAAGGGATTCAGCACATTGTAGAGGGTATGCGAATTCTTGACGAGGGTGGTACTCCTGAACAGATTCAAAAAGCACAGAACATTCTACAACAATTACAGGAGAACCTATGTCAGACAAAAACATGGAGAGAAGTTCAAAGGGAACTCGAAAAACTTGGTACGAACAATTGAAAGAGGCACTCGAAACCCTTTTCCCACAGAAATCCGACAAGGCAAAAAAGAAATGATAATAACTTTCGCTAGAAAACCAAATGCAAAGATTGGGAATGTTCTATCTCTCTTTGATGGGATTTCTTGCGGACAAGTTGCTTTGACGAGAGCTGGTGTTGAGTACGACACCTATTATGCTTCCGAGATAGAGATCCCTGCCATCACCGTTGCGAAAAAGAATTTTCCAAAGACTGTCCATCTTGGAGATGTGACAAAGATAAAGGGCAAAGACCTACCCAAAATAGACTTGCTTATTGGAGGTTCTCCTTGTCAAGGGTTTTCGGTTGCGGGTAGAGAGCTGGGCTTTGATGACGAACGATCTAAGTTGTTCTTTGAACTCGTCCGATTGATAAGAGAAACCAAGCCCAAATATTTTTTCTTAGAGAATGTGGGAATGAAACAAGAATGGCTCGACATCATTTCTGAGTATATGGGACTTGAACCTGTGTTTATCAATTCAAGAATGTTTTCCGCACAAGACAGAAAGAGATACTATTGGACGAACATCCCAAATTGGGATTGGATTGTGAAAGACAAGGGAATCACTTTCCAAGATATTGCTGAGGAGAAAGGTTTCTGTGGTTCGATGAGAGGAAGGCGAGTACGAGATGGGGTGCGTGTAGATAATGACACAAGTGTTCCTCTTGTCCAACACATTGAATGTCGCCTAGATGAGAAAAGCAATTGTTTGACAACGGTATCGAAAGACAATGTCCTCGTAAGAGAGAACCATCGTGTTTTCCGTTCGTCCATAACAGATGTTGATTGGCGATATCTAACCGCTCTTGAGTGCGAACGATTGCAAACATTACCTGACAACTACACAGAGGGTATTTCAAAGTCAGCTCGGAGAGTTGCTTTGGGGAATGGTTGGACAGTAGATGTGATAGCACATTTCTTCAAGGGGCTACAATGATTTGTGTTTCGAGAAAGCCTCTACAACAGAAAAGTCTTATTCAGAATGTTGAGATGTATGGTACAGGGGCAATAGCCATCGACGCGTGTAGGATTCCCACCCTTGATGGGAAACCCGCATATTCTTATCCAAATGGTGCGGGAGGGGTATATTCTCATGAGTACCAAAGTTCGTCAAAAATCGCTAAGGCTTGGAACAACTTTTCAACGAAAGAAAACAATCGACCTATTGAGGCAAATTATTTGGGGCGTTGGGCTCGAAATTTAATCTCATCTGAAAAATGTGCGAACTCTTTAACAACTCAAATCGGTATAAGCGCTGAAACTTATTTTTTCATATCAAAGGAGAATACAATGATACCACAAGACTTGATAGACTATCTTCATACAATGATAACTCCCACACATATCGGAGGGGAGTGTCTCACCATTCTTGAAGATTTGAACGATCACGATTTCTCTCAATATGAGGATGACCAATGGCATGCTTGTATTGCGGTCGGAACACCCACAGAGGAAACAAGTGCTGAGATTATGCGAGTGATAAAAGCGGGTGCTCATTTGATGTTGATTGCCCCTGAAGATGAACCTACGGGATATAAAGGGGCTTGTCAAATAGAGGATACAGGATTTGAAATCCGAGATTCTATTTTTTGGGCGAGAGAAACAGATCCTGAGAATCCGAACTTTATGTATATGCCAAAGGCATCTCGAAATGAAAGAGAACTTGGAACAGAGTCTTTGAAGAAAGTGAGTGGTGCTGAGGCGGTAGATCGCAAAGAGGGTTCAAAAGGGATGGATAACCCTCGTGCGGGTGCTGGTCGAACAGCGGATGAGATTGGTAATTTTCATCCGACCGTAAAGCCCATTGGGATTATGGAATGGTTGGCGAGAGATATTCCGAAAGGGGAAACAGTCTTTGATCCATTTATGGGGAGTGGAACGATGGGAATTGCGTGTGTCAAGACAGGACACTCGTACATTGGAACAGAGCTCAATCCTGAGTACTTTCCAATCGCGGATGCTCGTGTTCGCTATTGGAACGCAAATTACTCTGCTTGGACGAGTGGGGAGATTGTGAGCGACCTTGAACCCGAAGAAGAAATTGTTGAAGAAAGCACCATTGATTTGGGCTCTCTCTTAGGATTTTGAGATGTTGTTCCTTTTCCTCCTTTTGTGTTGCACCTCTGAAATAGACAAACAGAAGCAAGCCTACCTCGATTGCTTAGTGCAAGCGGGTGCAACCAAATCCTACCCCGATGATCCCTCCTTTGTTTGCAACCATATTCGATCTCTCTATGATGATTCTTTCCGAATGAAAATGGAACAGAGAGTAGATGATCTCTATCGCTTTCAATAACTCTTTTATGTCAAGAGAGAAACGAAACCTTTTTGGAGAATCTCAATGGACATACGAGATATTGTACAAGAGTTGTCTGAACTCAGAGATGAATAGACAAATCACTCAATACACAGAAAACATTGATAATTTCTCTATATTCAAACCTTGAATGAAAATCTTAACAATCTCAACAGGAGAAAATCTAATGTCTAATTTACGAAACAAGATCATTCGCCTTGCACATCAGAAACCTGAGCTGAGAAAAGATTTGTTGCCTCTATTGAAAGAGGGGACTTTTGATGAGATATGGCGAAAAGAACCTGTACCGAACATAGATATTAAGGTATTCACTAAGGACATCCTACATTTCGCCAATCGTTTTGATTTAATGAAAGAGAAAGATCAAAATGGTTTGGTTGTGTTTCACCCACCGACCATTCAAAATAAGTATCCTGAGAAATTGTACTTCATATTGGATTCCAAACTACCTTTCATTGAGGTGTATGAGGGCGATGATTACAAGCCATATCAAATGGGTCGGGAAGGTATTCCAATGATCTTGAAAGATTTCGCAAAGAATGGTTATGTGTCCTTAAAGAGAGCAGTGTTGGCGAAGACAATCCCACAAGGTGAGATCAAGGTTCCCTATAAGGGCTAATGATTGAATCTCCACAAGGGAGATAAAATGAGAATACGAAAGCGATCAGAGATGGTCGCTTTTTCTGTATATGGGGGAGAGGTTATGTCAGATATGAAAAGAGTAGATCAAATCAAAGAGAATGTGAGCATTGAACAAGGACTCAACGATCTTGGATACCGAGTGATGCCCATAGATAGAGAACAACAATTCCCTTGTGACTTGCATGGGGATGGGAGTGATGGGAAATACTCCGCGAGAGTTTATCCTGATAGTGGTTCTTGGTATTGCTTTGCGTGTGGGAAATCCCGCGATCTCATTGAAACATATCGAGATAAGTTTGGGATGTCCTTTGGAAAGGCTTGCTACACCATTGAGGCAAAATATGGCTTAAAACATATATTTTCAAATAACTCCAAAGAAGAATCAGATACTCCAACGGCACAAGACCCCGAACAGACCTTCGAGCTGTTGTCAAAGCGAATGGAAACAATGTTGAAAGGAATGGCGACAGTAAAGCCAATGGGAGAGGTTCTCGCTTGGTGGGAAGCCTACGATTGTATCTGTTGGTATGTTCAAAGAGGGGGTTGGTCTTTCGAGAAAGGGTACAATAACTTGAACATACTCATAGAGAGAATCAAGGGGAAAGACAATGCGAAACAAGGGACTACGACAAGTTAAAATCACTTGCTCAGAACAAGGCGATATCTTTTTGTTGTACCCTATCCCACAGCCCAATAATCCGTTGGGTGTTCTTTCTACCCTTGAAGAAGAATGGTTGAAACATATTCCCTCTGTGTCAGGAGAATCTCTTTCACACGCATTGAGGGGATGGGCAACGCCTCTCGCCCGCGAGCTTCCCGCACATCCACATCTCACAATGAAAAAGATCAAGCCAAAGGCGATGTGTCGTTCTCACAAGGGAGGGGCGAAACGGGGAGGAGATTGTCTAATGGCAAATGACAAGTGCTACCCAAACAAAGACACTCCTGAGTGCTACGAAGCACCCATTGAAGATTTTCAAAAAAGAATGTTGGTAAGTGAGATCGTTTCTGCTTGGAAAATCGGTATGTATGTTGTCACAATACAAGGCGAAGAAATTAATATATAGGAGAAAAGAAAATGAACTTGAATGACTTGCTTTTCGATGAACATGGGCGACCAAATGTCACAGCCCCAAAGGCACAACTCCGAGATTGGATGAAAGACTACGAGTTTGAGTTGGTCACAGAGGAAACATTGACGAGAGTGATAGACGAATGTATCGCTAGTGGGTTGTATTCTCTTGACCTTGAAACAACAGGTCTGAATGTGAGAGTCTATGATGGGCGAACGGTCGATCAGATTGTTGGTATATGTCTTTCTCCTAATGGAGAGAAAGGCTATTATATTCCTGTCCGACACAAAGACGCGGGGGAACAAGCGAATCTCCCTATCTCAATGGTGCAGAGAGAAATGATTCGCCTCTCAAAAACCCCCTCTCGTGCTATCTTCCACAACGGAAAGTTCGACTGTGAATTGCTCCAATTTTGTGGGGGTGAGCCAATGGGTACTTGGGACAATCCCGATCAATGGGAGGATACTCTCATTCTTGCCTATCTCCGAGATGCACGAGCCAAGAGAAAAGGTTTGAAATACCTTGCGAAAGAAGAACTTGAAATGGATATGATCGAATTGGGTGAACTGTTCCCACAAGACCACCCAAAGGGCAATAAGAACTATGCACTCCTTGATCCGAACATTCCTGAGGTTCTCGCCTATGCCGCGAGCGATGCGATTTGTACATACAAACTCTATCAAATACTCGCACCACAAGTAATTGGAAAACTAGCCAAACCGAACCAATCACCGATTTATCGTGTTGAGAAGGCTTGTGTGGCGGCAACGAGATGGATGGAACGATGTCGATTGCCTATCGACAGAGAAACTGTCAGAGAGTTGATAGAACTCGGTCAGAGAGAGATGTTTGAGGCTCTTGAGGCTGTCTATGAGGGTGCGACAAAGCATTTGGGTAGAGATGTGGCACCTGCTTATTTCAAGTTGCTACAAGAGTCATTTACCGTTGAAGCGGGGTATCCAATCAAAGACCAAATAGACGATTGCAAAGCACTCGCTTCTCGTAAAGGATTGGTCGATGATAGTATCATTGAGAAAGAAGCCAAGTCGTTGTTGGATGCTCGAAAGAAAGAGTTGGTTGCTTTTCCATACACATACGACATTATGTCACCACGACAATTAGGACAGTTGCTGTGGGAGTTGGGTGTCAAGGTTGAGGTGACCGAGAAATCTCTTGAGAACCACAAAGCAGACGCCACAAAGGAACTCCAAATCAAGACATCAAAAGATGGAATGGATGCCCTTGTAGATAGCGTCGGTGACAAGTACCCCTTTATGGCAAAGGTAAAGTTTTTCCGAGAGGTTCAGAAATCTATCTCAACATTCCTTTTGCCGATGTACGAGGATAGTGCTGAAGATGGAACACTCAAAATCAATTTCAATGGACACAAGGTTGATACGGGGAGATTTTGTACTCCGGGTGTTAAGGATCGAGGGCAAGGGTTGTTCGGTGGAACAAGATTCAATCTTCACTCTTTGCCATCCACATACGATCCAAACAGACCTGAATGTATGAGAAGATTGAGAGAATGTGTCAAGGCACGAGAGGGGAACTTTCTCGTAGCAATCGACTTTTCGGGAGAGGAGTTGAGAATCGTAACGAACCTATCAGGAGAACCTCTTTGGCTAGAACAGTTTTTCAGATGTTCTGATTGCGACACAAACTTTGACCGAACCCAAAGACCACCCAAATTTTGTCCTAAGTGTGGCTCAGATAAGATCGGTGACTTGCACACATTGACCGCCTTGTCTATTTTCGGACAAGGTGCAAAGAAAGATCCCCGTTGGAAAGCGATGCGTGGTCAAGGGAAAGCCACAAACTTTGCCCTTTGCTATGGGGGTGGTCGTGGTGCGGTAATGCGAGCCATCGGTGTAGATGAGAACGAGGGAGCTCAAATCAAGTCCAAGTTTGACAAGACCTATCAAGGACTCTCTGAATGGTGGGGTAAGCAGAAAAAGAAAGCCGTTGAGTATGGGTTCGTAAAGACCGCTTTTGGTCGCAAGTATCCTGTTCCCGATGCACTCTTGCCAAGACGAGGTGAAACACATGGAATCCCCAATAGTGGATTGATTGCCAAAGCCCAGCGAAACGCTATCAATGGTCCTATTCAAGGAACAGGTGCAGATATCTTGAAGATCGCTATGACACTCATTCACAGGTTGGCGGTCGCAAAAGGGTGGGAAGAAAAGGCGATGATGGTCGCTTGTATGCACGATGAGATTCTCTTTGAGATCTCAGGAGATATTCTCCAAGAGGCAATTGAAGCCTTTGTGGATATTATGGCTGTGAAAACCGTACAAGCCTTGAAATGGACAGTACCTCTCACCGTAGATATTGAAATTGGAAAGAATTGGAAGGTTCCTTGGGATCTTTATGGTATCCAATATGGTGGTGAAGAAATGCCAAAGGAACTCGCACCTTTCTTTGGAAACTTGGAGAGAAAAGAGCCACCGAAGAAAGCGACTCCGAAAGCCGTAGTGGAAGAACCAAAAGAAGAAACCAAAAGCCTAGCCGCTGGGGCTATCTTTGAATACACCTTGCCCCCAAAGGCATTGTCGTATGGGATGGCTTTGAACCTTGTGGAGTGTATTCGTAAATGCACAAACTCAGGAACACATCCTTTGAGAGTAGTGACGAGTACAGGAGATATTGTTTGGAGTGAGAGTATGGGTATTCTAGTATCACCTACCGTATTCAAGATACGATCAGAGGACTTTGGGATATGAGGAGATACCAATGAGAAATGAGAGAGGCACAGAAGATTATTTCGGTGAGTGCTATGCACCACTACAAGGGAAAGTCAAGGCAGAACAATTTGATTACAACTTTTGTCGAGTCTGTAAGAATCTTGAATGTGTTCGAGCTGGATGGGCAGAAAGCAATTGGGTAGAAAGAATGAGTACCCAAGTCGATAGGTTGTTGGACAATCCTAATTATGCCGATCCGAGAGATCCAAGATTCAATAGGGTTCGAGAACACGACTTTCCAAATCTTCTTCAAGAGGCGATACGAATAGAGATTGTCAATCAAAAGAACGATTGGAGCATACCAACGCAACAAGATGTTCAAGAGATGTTGCATAGGAAAAACCAACCCATACAAGGAGATGTGGAATTGGTTGAACCAAAAGTTCAACCAAAGAACGAAAGTTCAGAAATAGAAAGTTCAACAACAAGCACTCAAATTTCACCCACCCAAAAACCATCATCTGCACCACTTCAAAACCCTTCCGAGAATTTAGAATTGGACAGGGGTTTTACCGACAGTAATAATTCTCAAATCCCAAAAACACAGGTTCAATCTCTAAAACAAGAACCACAAAACCCCTTTATTAACACCCCTTTTCCGACAAGTGGTCTGATGGCAGATGGGAGTAGTCCTAGCGTTTCTGAGCCAAAGAAAGTTCAGCCGAGCAGATTTATGGGAGATGAATGGACAGCTCCTGAGATGAAAGAGAAGCCTAAGAACCTTGTCAAGAAAGGTGCGAGAATACAAATGGGGACTCCAAAAAAATGACCAACAAAGATTACCATTACATTATTTTGCACGAGAGTAAGACTATCTATCTACCTCCTCCTAGATTGGCAGGGGATATTGGTTCGCCTCCTAGTTGGGCGTGCTACGCCCGTAGCCAAAGATTCAAGAAGCATTTCGCAGGATATTCAAACTCCATTTTGTCAGAGGTATCTTGGCGGAAAATGTCGGAGAGTCATTCTGTGTTGCTAATTAACTCAAATGATATGGAGTAAGGATGTCGCACACCTTTTCAACAATTATCGGACTGTACAAATACACCATAGATGTAGAGGTGCTTTGGGAACTCACAAAAGACTTTCCAAAGAAGCCGATGTCTTTGTCTAAGTTTGAACACACACTTGATTGGATCACTTGGAACAAAGATGAACCCCTCACTCCTCGAATAATGTTGGAACATTATGGGAGAACCCTTGAGGCAGATCTCCATTATCCAATAATCATCATTCAGAATCAATGGGGTGTTGTTTCTCATGTGGTTGATGGTATGCACAGAATCGTAAAGGCATTTCATAAGCAACACGAAAAGATTGAGGTCATTGAGATTACGGAAGCCTTTCTTGAAAAGAACTACACAAAGAAAGAAACTCTTTTTTGTTCCACTTGCGATTGCAATCCCTGTGATTGTCATTGGGGAGATTATTAATTAGAGGATTATGGCAGATGATAATAACTATAGCAACAAAACCACAAGACAAGACATATCGTGCTATTCGACATGATGTTGTTAGACACAAACAGAAAACCAACGATGATAGTTGTCACCATCCTATTGAAAAAAGAGATCAGATAGAGAATATCTTAAAGGGGAAATCTGATCTTTCTATTCTTGAACTATTTGCTGGGCGGGGAAACACCACAAGAATACTTGAACAATTTGGTACGGTGGAGGCTTACGATAAAAAATGGCTTGGAACGGGGGATAGTTATCTTGTGTATCATAGATTGATTTCAGAGAAGAAAACCTACGATGTGGTGGATTTAGATCCATATGGTTTTCCAAATAGATTCTTCCCTGATGTCTTTCTCTTGATAGAAAATGGAGTAATGTTCGTCACAATGCCCAAGCCCTATGTCAATATATTGAATGGCATTACAAAGACACATCTTATCTCCTATTATGGGGAGTGGAATCCTTCTCTTGAAGTTGTCCAAGAAAAGATCGTTATGTTTGGACTCTGTCATTGGAGGCAAGTAGAGTTCCTAGATGTGACAGATCTCGGTCGTCTTTGGAGATTTGCCTTGTCTGTCAAGAGAGTCAAATCCACAGAATATACAGGAGTTCGGAACAGATGAAACGAAACCAATCTCATAAAGAGGGCTTAGTGCTTACGGAAACCTTGTCTTTTAAGTTTAAGGTGTTGAAAGGGGGTTATTGATGGGTACAAATCTATATGCTCGGTACAGAGAAGAAGAAATACACATTGGAAAGTCTAGTGGCGGGTGGTGTTTCTCTCTCCATTGTATCCCTGAACGAGAACTCAATTCCTTAGCAGATTGGAAAATGTTCTTGATGCAAGATGGGATTGAAATATATACGGAATATGGACGAGAGCTCACTCTACAAGAGCTCTTGGAACAATACATTGAGAAAGACAGGTCTTGGTTCGGAAAACCACCTCAAAGGCACACCATCGGAGATCATTGTGTTGGTCATGGAGAGGGTCATTGGGACTTGATTGTTGGGTGGTTTCGATGACAAAAAGAACCCTCTCACATAAAGAATGTTCTGATTTCAGAAAGTTGGGATTACTTTCTGTGTATGAACAATGTTGGGAGATTGATGTGGGTATATTTCTAGCGAGAGATAGGCGAACAGGTCGCCAAAGGATTTTCAAAAAAGAGGTGAAACAATGATGGTACGAATAATGAAATTGCACGAGGCTGCGATCATTCCAACTTACGCACACGATACAGACGCAGGAATGGATATGTATTGCACAGAAGCCTTTCTTGAGAATGGTCACAACCACACAAATAGAATGTGGGTGTGTAAGACAGGAATCGCTATGGAGATTCCTGAGGGTTATGTGGGCTTGCTTTTCCCTCGTAGTTCAATCACAAAGACCGACTTGTTTCTCCGAAATTCCGTAGGAGTGATTGACGCGGGATATCGAGGCGAGATCACTTTCAAATTTGGCTTCTACGATGGGCATGGCAAAGGCAAATACGAAGCGGGGCAACGAATCGGACAGATAATTATCATCCCTCGACCATACATTGAGTTCGTTGAGGTCAATAGTCTCACCGAAACCGAAAGAGGAATTGGTGGATATGGATCAACGGGAATGTAGATTTCGGTAGGTTTTCTTGAACACAAAGGAGAATACAAATGTCAGAAAACGATAAGAGAGAAAACGATAAGATTATGCTCAATGCTGTTGCTATTGCTGAACAATGGGATGGCTATGAGGATGTAACCGAAGAAGAATACTTTGCAGCTTGGCAACATTTGATAGATTCAGGAATCTGTTGGCAATTGCAAGGTTGGTTCGGTCGTACCGCAATTGAGATGGTGGAATCAGGTCATTGTAAGCCTTCTCAATTTATGATCGACAGGGGTTTGGTTGAAGAAATCTCTTTTGAGGATGAGATCACAGAAACAATGGACAAGGAATAATGATTGTCACCCACGCCAAAAAACCAAGACAATCGAAAAGATTGAAATACCTTTCGTTGTTTAGTGGCATTGAGGCAGCCTCTGTCGCTTGGCACGACTTTGATTGGACTTGCGTTGGTGTGAGCGAAATAGATCCCTTTTCTTGTGAGATCTTGAAACAGAGATTTCCGAATGTGCCAAATCTAGGCGACATAACCAAAATCACAGAGGAACAACTAGATGAGCTCCGAAAAAAGCATGGAAGAATTGACATTGTGGTTGGCGGAAGTCCTTGCCAATCCTTTTCTACAGCGGGAAAAAGACTTGGACTTAAAGATCCAAGAGGCAATCTTATGTTTGAGTATTGCCGAGTTATTCGAGCCTTACTCCCGCAATACTTTATATGGGAAAATGTTCGTGGAGCATTGTCGAGCAACGGAGGAAGGGACTTTGGTACCCTCATCGGGGAGATGGCTAAGTTCGGGTATAGTTTGTGCTGGCGAGTGTTGGATGCACAACACTTTGGAGTCCCCCAAAGACGCCATCGAGTGTTCCTTGTCGGGAGTCTTGGAAAAAACCCCTGTGCCTTCAACATATTATTTGAGTCCGCAAGCCGCAAAGGGAATCTTATCTCGTGCCGAAAACAGGGGGAAAGAGATACCTCCAAAATTGAAAGTAGCGTTGGAGAATATGATCACGAATCCTACAACATAACTTTCAATGATGCGAATGGTTTGAGAAAAGATAGACCGAATGGTGGTTGCTATATCAACCAAACAACCATAAGCAACGCAATAACAACGGATGGTGTTGGCGACACAAGGGTTGTGGAAATCACCGCCCCTCTTTCAAAAGGAAATGGTGATTGTTGGGAAAACTACAAGACATTTCCAACTCTCACCATTGGTGGAGGTCAAATGGGGCAGGGCTATCCTGCTGTTCGTATCAATTCCAAAGTCCGAAGATTGACACCTCTTGAATGTGAGAGATTACAAGGATTCCCCGATAATTGGACAAAGATACCCTACAAGGGTGGGAAAACTGAGGATTGCCCTATCTCTTTGAGATACAAGGCATTGGGAAATAGTATGGCTGTTCCTGTAATGCGATTTATTGGTTTAGGTATCTTAGAACAATGATTTATTAACGACAAAAAACGAGGAGATTATATGCGTTGGAATGAAATAATCACACCCCACAGTTCCCCTTTGAAAAAAGGAAAGCCGAAATGCAACGATGATTGGTATCACTACGATATTTATGTTGATCGTAAATGCGATCCAAAAACAAGAAAGATGGTTATGGGTTTGACGGTCGTACAAACTTGTCAGAGAGGTACAGGCAATTGGTCTAGGCTTCGTGGTCGCACACAACAGACTTTCATAATGTTCGTTGAGGGCGAAGAATCCTTTTCTGCTTCTGTGAATGATTTGTTAGATCGATTTCTTGATCGATTTGCCACAGAGGGGAAGAAGAAATACAACATCTACTCAGATTCCAATATCTCTGTCTTGTATCGCAAGCCTATCACACTCTCTCTCAAAAGAGATGTGAGATATGAGGACTTGGAGAAAGATAAGGCTTTTATCAATCGAGCTCAGTTTTCAATCCATCGGTCTTTGAAAAAGATCGTAAAAGAGTTCTTTGAGTATGATTCATTTGAGGTCTATGAAGAACAACAAAAAGCCTTAAAAGAACAGCAAGAGGCATTGGAAAAACAAAGACGCTTACAGATGGCGGAAGGTCTTGAAAGAGCACTAGAGCGCCTTGAAAAAGAAAGACACGAAGCAAGATTGAATTGGCTCAATGAAAATTATGGAATCACCCAAATCCCAAAGGGCGACAAAGCCAACTAACAATGTAATAACAATGGGAGTACATTATGCTAACAGACGAGGTGCGTGAGCAAGCGATCCTACGAATAGAGAAAGGGGAGAAGATATACTCTCATCAAAGATTGGTCACTCTCTATATGGAACACGAAAAGATGTCATTGGAAGAAGCAATCGAGGCGACCGATTTTGATATGGCTACCTATCGCATTGAGATGGAACCTGAACACGATTGGACAAAGATGGATTGGACTAAGGTATGATGAAGAAAAGGAGTACCAAATGGACTACAAGAAACTATTGAATGATCCTGAGCTGATAAAAGCACTCAAGGACATTGAGAATAAGCCCTTGATGGAGGGTGCTCAAATTCTTCTTCCAATCATACAGAAGATGGGATTGACACAGAAAGACATCCAAGAGATGATCTCAAAGGAGTTGTCATTCAAGAACCCGTTGGGGCAAGAGAAGCTCAATCCGATGTACGAGGCGAAGATCATTGAGAGAGTCCAATTTGATGGAGATGCTCCTGAACTCCGAACAGGTGCTATGCCGAAAGATGGTTCTCCTGCCGTTCCCGTAGATACAGAGAGTCAGAATCCTGCATTGATCGGTGCAGAATTGAAGAAAGCATCTGATGAGGTTCAAGAGGATATGAACCTTATCGCACAGAAATCAACTGAACTTGCACTTATTGAACTTTCTGAGCCTCTTGGGTACGAGAGGGGGAAACTCCCTGTTCCGAGAAAAGCAGGAGAGTTTTCTCTATTGGATATGTCGCAAGAAGAAAAGAAAGGGAACACTTGGAGATTCATCTCAACGACACAAGGTCGGAATAGTGCTGTTCCGAATATCGAAAAGAAATTATTGGAGGCACTCAACAAGAGAGGCTTTCGGGCGAGTGTTGGAGAGGACACTTGGGATATGGAGTACGAATGGACAACGGGAATCTCAAGTGGAGAGAGAGCCACACAAGAAAACTTTGATTACATTGGTTCGGTAGTGAGAATCTTTGAGAGAATCATTGTGACCCATTTTGAGCAAGGTGATCTAATTTTCAAGGTGATGTCGGTAAATAATATACCAGCTCGAAAAGTGGGTTGGTATATCTCAATCAAAGGGAGTAAGAAATGACATACGCTATCGACATGAAGAACATTCTTCTTGAAAACCTTTATCCACACCTTGTGGTTCTGACACCTGAGCCACAACATAAGAGCGATTTGTTGAAAGCCATTTCATTGGCGGGAGTGCCTTGTCAAGGTGCATCTTTCAAGTTGGAGAATGGCACAAGGGTGACCATCGCCAATATTGAGTCTGAGATACCAACGGGAGAGTACCATCTCGCCTACCACAATTGGCAAATGAAGAAAGGGTTCTCAAAGAGCCAACTCGTACAGGTGAAGAAATGGGAAAAGAATTCCAAACAAATCGTAAATCTTTTCGAGTAATCAAGATCAAGGGTGGCAAACCCTTTGAAATTCTCATACCCTTTTCGGGAGTGTATGAACACAATGGCATACACTCTCTTTGGCAAGTGCTATGTCCTGACGAAACCATAGAGGCTATCAAGTCCTATGGGGGTGTCGTTGAGGTCTATGAGGAAACACAAAGTGCTGAACAGAGAGAAGAACGACTTGCACTCCAAAACAATGATCCTGATCGGTATCTTTTGACTCCCAAATGCCCTGAATGTATATGGTTTGATCCCACTAGGGATCACGAACAGATGTGTCAATGGATCTCTGCTGACCTTGAATACAAAAAGAGCCTCCTGTCGTTACACAGCAAGGCTCTTGAAGATTTGGATTCGTGTCCTAGATTCAAGGATTAATTAATAAACTTGTATGTATCAATCAAACCTCTTGATACCTTTGCACAAGTCCAATCGA
>Ga0181591_10000229_pt1 | contig 41258 bp, 39 predicted proteins | sample 071ome_33_FD_133757 | JGI IMG/M metagenome (GOLD analysis project Ga0181591, IMG submission 133757) | Coastal salt marsh microbial communities from the Groves Creek Marsh, Skidaway Island, Georgia - 071412AT metaG (megahit assembly) | ecosystem: Environmental > Aquatic > Marine > Intertidal...
GCCACTTACTTCCTTAAGGATCACAAGGGTGCGAAATTTCTAAAAGAGATTGAGGAATACCACGAGAAATATGAGCAGGAAGACAAGCGCAATGCTTCTTATTTCAAAGGTTCTACCAATAAGCTGAAGCAAAGACTTGCACAGGCCAAAGACAGTAAGGAGAAAGTTCGGATTCTTCGTCAGGTTCAGATGAAGTGGAACAGTCTGGAATATTCTTCGATGACTGATGTGCGGATGAGAGGGGCCTGGAGAGAGTACCTCAAGACTGAGGATGGAGAGAGATATCTGGAAACCATCACATCAGAATTGAAATCACTGGGTCTTTACAAGGAACTCAAGTACGGAGCAGTCCGGCGGTTTCACTAACATAGTCTGAGTGGGATCATCTACCAGAAGGGGACTCTGCGTTGCTGGAAATACCAAGTGAAAACCTTCAAGCGACTCCGCCTCGTCACTCATTAGCAATTGGGCGCAAAGTGCACCGCAGTCCCGGTGAATATTAGCCTTCCGTACACTGAAATGGAGTCAGCGGGTGCTCAGTGAAAAACACTTTGAATTGAACCCCGAAGATATTGTTCAGCGAATAGAGTATCTGCTGACAGTTCCTGAAGTCGCTTGTCCATTGCTGGTGTCTGCTTCTGGAGTTGTTGGGGAACCCAAAACCCCAAAGCAACCAGATACAGCCGTTAAATTACCCATTGCCAAAGTGGGGTCCAGACAAGGAGAGGCCACACTGTCAGGTGCATAATACTTCCACTCGATCTCTCCACCACCTGGAGCGCTTAAACCGGCACCGGTTGCTTCCAGAGCCTTTTGAACTGTTCCCAGCCTTGTGAGAAGGCGACGTCCCGAAGATTCGGATGCAGTGTAAAATTTGAAACTACCGGCACCATAATCGTTGACTTCATATTCGATGTAGCGATTGACTAGTAAACCAGCCAATTCCGTTTGCAGGTGATCAAGAACATGAGTTGCAGGCATTGTCGCCACCTCTGACTGGACACTGGCCATGGTATTGGTGAAGTAAGTATCTTCATCAACACCGGTGTAGACATTATTCAGATAGTAAGCATCGCTATAGCGTTGATCATCAGCTCTCATCCCCGTATCAAGTTTACCCCTCAAGGAAGCAATCTTGCGGCCCACATCAGTTTGAAAGACAAACTTGTTAAAGTTGGGATCTGTGGGGATCTCGAAGATGGCATCGTTGTATTCCTTGTTCAGATCCGAGTTCATTGCATCCACAATGCTGGGAAGCTTTTGTTGAACATCCCAGGAATAAGGACCTACATCTGTGGCAACAACTGCTGTACTGGTACTCAGCAGAGTATTGAGGTCGTCCGGGGCAACAGGATCTCCACTGGGATAGTCACTGTAGGGTGGAGAAGGTTTGGTCACTCCCAGAGTGCCAAAGAAATTCTCAAGCTCTGTCATCAGTGGAGTGAATTGATCACAATAGGCTTTAATCGCTGGTTCTGTTGTGGCACAGGCAATCTCGGTGGTCCCGGGTCCAAGACCAATGTCCACATCTGTTCCACTCATGTCATAGTCTGATTTCATCCATAGCTGGAATCGATTCCCGTCACGAAAGACTCCATCGTTCAATTCTGTCTGACTCAAAGCACGAACCCCATACACTGCGGTCTGAGCAGTTTCCATAGATGGATCGCGATTATGATTGATTTGTTTTCCGTCAGGAAACGAATTTCCATTGATTCCTAGTGCATTTTCCAGAAAGTGTTTTTCTGCGTCTGAATTGGGAAAGTGCATTGCATAGGGCCATTCCTTGGGATTGGCATCTTCAGGATCGAAGGCCAGATAAATGGAACCTACATTGCTTCCGAAATTACCCTGACTTCCACCACTGTTGTCATCATTATGATTGGATATGTAATTGTCTGCTTCAAGACCCTTCAAGAAGAAGTTACTCCCTGTAATCTTGAACATTCCTCCTACCGGAACATCAAAAGAGGGAACATTTAGTGGTGGCATACCTGACCCTAGTGAATTGTACACGTTGGTGGCCACAGAAGAGCCATAAGTCAGCTTTTCCTGATCCCGGTGGTAGGGGCGATAGATGGTTACCCTGTTGAACAAAAGGTTCAAACCGTTTTGTGGAATGAGAAACCTGCCGCCCTTGCCCGGCAGAATATAGCGCCCCTTAACGTAATGCATGTCACCCTCTCCGGCATCGAGTTTGGAGTGTAATGAGCTCTTCAGGCGCATGTAGCTGGCCATTCCCTTGTAGATATAGTATTGCCCGTCCATATCATTTTGATGGACTCTTGTGATGAGAGGATCAAGATTTTCCGAACCCGGGATGTACATAAAATAGCAATAGGTGTCTGAAGGCGAGACCACCAGATTCCCGTCAGGGTCAATGAACTCGTCATGATTGTTCACTTCCGTGGGGTCCGTTCCACCAAGGACTTCATGCCTGGTCAGGGGATGAGCATAATGGGTGTTACAGTCATACTGATCAGTTTTAAAGATAAGTCCACCGGTAAGTTTTAAGGTATACCACGCAAAGATCTCACCTGTTGGAGTCACGTCATCAATGGTCACATTGCGCCAGTGAGAAGAAGAGAAGGGAGTGCTCAATGAGGTTCTCACTGGATCAAATGTCTGATGTTTGGCATCACTGGAAGCAAACATATCTGCAAAATAGTCTTCAACTGGTTTGTCCAGTCGCACTCCCGGTCCTGAGCCATCATCAACCAACAAGAAGAGATCTTCAATTTCACGGTGACGATTTTGAATTTTTTCGGGCACCATAACGTTATAACGGGGCCAGGCACTGTAGTAAGTGTTGACGTTAGCTGGATACATGGCGGGCCAGGCAGCATTGAAAGCATCGCAGGCATGGTTAGATGAAGCAAAAGCCAGAACCAGAAAGACCGGTGCAAGTACGCGCGAACAGGATAGGATCATGAACTTCTCCTTAATCATACTTTTGAACTCCGGTTGCCTTGTCGTTAATTTGTAATCCCTTGAGACGATCCATGCTCAGATAGACTTGAAGGACACGAGTGTTTAATGACATATCCTGTGCAATGACTTGCAAAACGTAATCGTCCTGCTGCTGAAAGGCATGGTAAACAGCAAAGTTCAGAACAAGTCTTCCATTCTTTCTCTGGAATTCAAGGTCCATGTCCTCAACTTTGAGTTCCTCTTCAGTCTTCAGGACATAGTATTCAGCCCAGGTATCGTCCTTGAGATAATTTTCCCAGGCTGCATCTCCCGCATCTTCAGCGGGTACCGGGTTGCTGGTTAATTTGCTTTCAGTAGCAATTCTGAACATTACGTTTCTGTAGGGATAGTACATTTCATTATCCCCGATTCTGTTCTCCACTGCACTTCGATCATAACTTCCATCAGCATTGGTCACTAAATCAGGAATTTGATTGAAATCGTAGGCGCCGTCCTTGTCCTTAAACCAGAAGGGAGTGTTGTCCTCAACAAAAATATCGATTCGGTAGCGGGTTCTCTTTTGTCCATTGAGTTCTGGATTCAGAGTGAGAAACTTTTCACCACTCTTTCCTGTATAGCTCTTTACCTTGTCATCCCAAATCAGGTCATCGTTAACCCAATCTCCGTAACATCTACCGGAAGCCTTACATTGTCCCGTTGTCTGATCGATGTCTGAAGGATTGGTTGCGAAGTCCACCTTTCTGAGAAGTTTATAGTAATCCCCACCGCGCATTGGAGGATTGAAACCATCCAGGCTGGTGCCCCAGTCTACGATGTCATTGTTACCAGCAGTTTCGTTGTTTGGAAGACCGGCTACATCAGATTTGGCCGTATCGTAGCGAAAGACCCTTAACCATAAATTGGGTTTCACGTAGTCATCATTCATATGAAAGCCGGAGCCTGCATGGTCCGCTTCGAGCCAGCCCTGAGTCTGAGTGAAAATGTAGCGTCCTACACCATCGGTTGCTTTGATAGTGAAAGCTGAGAGTTGCTGGGCTAGTAAAATCAGGGGTACTGTGAATAAAATTTGGCGGAACCCTAATTGGGGCATGTGCTTTCTCCAGAATAGATGATACTCTAAATTCTAAGTGAATCTTAAAAAAGGCACAATCCCTAAATCTAAAATTTTTGAATAAGCTGTCAAGTGTATGAGAATCAATTCTTTGAAAATTCTAACTGTTTTGAGTCTTCTTTTGGCCGCTTTAGAAGTGAGTGAGGCTAAAACCTGTAGTTTTGACCTGGCATCCAGGTACTACCAGGCGTTCCTCGAGCAGACCCAACAAATACCATCCCATGATCACTCTCATTCCAGGCGTGATGTTTACAGTCTCGAGTCCAATAACAGCTGTATATCTCACTTTGCTCATGCAATGCAGGAGTATGTTTCATTCCTTGATCAAAAAAATCAGGAATTGAATGAATTCAAAACAACTATGCTGCATGGTCTTGATGATCAACCAGAACAGTGGAAGAAGAGAAGCAGGGTTTACAGAGATCAAAAACTTGTACTTCTGCTAGAGCTTGCAGACTATTTTCATACTTTGTCTCAAAGGCTCAATCCCTTAGTGTTTGAGTGCCTGGGTTCGTCTTTGCACAGGGAAAATGAAGAAGAAATACTTAAAGAGGCGGGTGAAGCAGGATGCAGTTTGGTACTGAATCAGTTTGAAGAGGAGCGAGTCGGAGAGTTCTTCCAATCTTTATTGGCCTGGGACCAGCATTTTATGAACAGCGTCAATGAGGAGTTGTTTGAACTTGATTGGGATAGAATCAGCAGAAAAATCAACAACAAACAACTTTATCAGATTCTGTCCTTGCTGCTGGCGAGATACCAGGATTTACCCAGAAGCTATTTAATCCCGGGTAGTATCAAACTTGGAAGAGTGGATAAGGAGTCCTTCTCTAATAAAATGTTGACCCTCAGACACAATTCTCCAGTCGAAGAAGTGGGTCGCTGTGCACAGGTGCATTACCAGGCTCTGGTTGTACTTCATCCGAAGATGAGATCATTCTCCTTCAAGTCTGGAAAATTTCGATCAAGGAATTCGCTACCAGAGATTGAATCAGATATTGTTGATGATCGTTTGAGTGCGCTTCAGAACAAGAAACTCAACAGGGAGAGAGAAGAACTGCTACACCTTCTGTTGAAAATGAAGGATCAGCACTCTTCCGCCTCCGGGAAGAAGGAAGAATCACTTCGACAAATCGAGATAGAGATTGAAGAAGCGCTTCTGGCTTTGACTCGAAAGCACTCACTGGATGTTTTGATCAGAGAAAACAGCCTCTTGAAGACAAACCCAATGTCGGGATACTTCAAGAATCTACTCATGGGAGATTGTCTGGAGAGGACATTGGAGGCTCTGGAGTTCATCAAGACAAGCACCGGCTCCAGTCCATTCGTTGAGATTCACAGGCTCAGAGAAATCTGGATTGGTCCAGGTTTGTTTAACGATCAGCCTCTGCAATCTACTCAGTCCAAAAATTAGGAGAAATATCAGTTCTGGCCTTGCCAGTTCTCAAGTTTTTCTTAAGGTAGCTCGGTTAGGTTTGGATTTAGGAGAAGACCATGAAGAGAGGGCTACTTGTTGCATTACTCAGTTCAACTTGCCTGTTCGCTACAGAGGCAGTGCCTCGGGACGCTGTATTCCCACTGGAACCAGTGGAGATGGGCCCTGTTTTGGACTCAAGGGATTTTCCATCAGTCGATTTGAATTCAATACCTCAACGAATCCTGCAAGAAGGGACAAGAACAGTATTTGAAAGAGCCAATGACCCTATGTTTAGTGCCCAGTGGTATTACTACAATGAAGGTCAAGAAGATGATCAGGGACAAGCAGGAATCAGTGGAGCTGATATCAAGTTGTTTCCAGCCTTGAAAGTCGCGAACCCCAAGAAGCCGGTATTAATGGCAATAGTCGATTCGGGACTGGACTTGAATCATGAAGATGTTGATCCCGAAGTTCTTTGGGTTAATCCCGGCGAAAGTGGATTGGATGACAATGGCGAGGACAAATCCAGTAACGGGATTGATGACGATGGAAACGGCTATGTCGATGATGTGCATGGATGGAATTTTGTAAAGGATGATAACAATGTGCAGGATCTGCACTACCATGGGACTCATGTCAATGGCTTACTCAGTGCAGTTGCCAACAATGGAGTCGGCATTACCGGAGGCTTTCCCGAGCTCAAGGTCATGATCATCAAGATATTTGGTCTTGGCGCCACAGCAAGTCGGGACAAGATTGCTTTGGGAATCAGATATGCCTGTGATCAAGGTGTGAAAGTTCTCTCTAACTCCTGGGGCTCAAGCTACTACAACGAGAATATCAAGAGTGCAATTGCTTACTGTCAATCCAAGGGTGCTTTGTTCGTCAATGCTGCCGGAAATCGCAGAAACAACATGGACGTAGAGCCCGATTATCCCTCTGCCTATGATCTGGAAAATCAGATTATTGTAGGAGCCAGTGATCATCTCGATCTTTCCGCAGATTTTAGTAACTATGGAAGTATGATCGATATTGCAGCACCAGGTCATCGCATCCTGTCCCTGCTCCCAAAAAACAAATACCGAACTTTTTCAGGTACCAGTCAGGCTTGCCCAATGGTTGCAGCAGCGATCAGTTTGTTGTGGGCCCATGAGCCACAGTTGAGCTGGAGAGAAGTGAAGGAGCGTTTGATTCGCACCGCAGACAAGCGATTGGGTTTGAAGAGGTTTGTACCTACAGCTGCTCGTTTGAATGTCTACAATCTGCTATTAAACAAGGAGGGGGAAGAACTTCCTCAAACTCCCACTGAGGGCTGGATTAGCAAAGATATCCAGGTGGAGAGCAAGCATCCTTATGAGTACAACAGTGACGAAAAGAAAGTTGTGCACATAGAAAATGCCCAATGGATTCGACTCGTTTTTGAGCGTCTTGAAATGGACAATCACAGTGACAGTTTATCCCTTTTGGACTCTCAGGGAAGAATTGTGGAACGCTTGAATGCAGAGCACAAGGATTTGGTGAGTCTACCGATTCAGGGAGATTCTGTAGTACTTCATCTTAAATCCAACCACATTGTGAATCACTGGGGATATAAGGTTTCCAGAGTAGAGTACATTCCAGCTCAATAGTTGACTACAAAATCCCGGTGCAGTAATCCGCCCTAAGCGAGGTTCGAGTTAAGACATTGTACGGGTTTGATTTGTTAGAGTGACTGAAAGTAAATTAATTTACTGCAACGATTGTATTTCAGATTGGTTTTAAAAAATTGGGAGTACCCGAGATTTTGTGACCTGTAGGACAAAATTATACAAGCCAGGTTTAAATCATGATGGCTTATTATCCAGATCTGAATCCGGCTGATTGTCAAAAAGAAAAAAGACCCGCACCTCTTTTGAGGTACGGGTCTGTAAATTGATGGCTGTTTCGCTTGAATTACTTGCTTAACTTGAGAAACTTACGATCACCGGAATGATCGTTGGAATCCTCGTCCTTGCGAAGATCTTTGGTAATACCGGTAGAGTCCAGCGAAGCATCTTTGCTCCCCAGAGGAAGCTTACATTTCAAGGCAGCGGTTGCCATTAAGTGAGTTGATAATGGGGTTGAGAAAGCCATGAAGACCAACACTAAAATCAGAACCGGTAGTCGATCCATACCCGGTGTCGCCAGTATGGCAGCCGAGTAAATCAGAAAGACACCAAGGGTCGCACTCTTTGAAATGGCATGCAGTCTTTGATAAAAGTCCTCGAAACGAATCAAGCCGATCCCTGCACTTAAGCAGGCAAAGCCTCGGATCAAAATGAGAGTATTGCTTAAGATTTCCATGTTTCCTTCTGTGAGAAGACTTCTGGTTTGGCAATCGCCCAACTGCTGATACCAATAGTACCCAGAAAGGTGATTAGAGCCAGTGTAAGACCAATATCCAGGGGCCTTGGATCATCGAGTCTGATCGCTTGCAGACCTATACAGCAAAGAGCCTGGAAAGATAGTAGATCAAGTGCGGCCAGCCGATCGAGTGTATTTGGCCCCATCAACAGGCGAATAAGCGCCATGAAAATACCCAATTCAACCAATATGGTAGAAAACTCGAGAACGCTCATTGAAAGACCTCCATAATTCGGCGCTCAAAACCGCTTTTCCTGTGATCGCTAACCTTTATGATATCGCAGGGTATATCAGCCAACAGTTTTCGAAACAAACCCTTAAAATTGTCTTCCAGGTCATCCTGGACAAGTAGAAGGTTCGCTTCGTCTGACTCTATGTGGTTTGCAATTGTTGTTGCAGGTAGAGGAGAGTCCATGACTTGCAGGGAGACCTCTACGTTTTTCAGGGCATTCATCTTGTCCTGAAAGAGCTGGTTCAGGAAATTTGCGTCCTGATTCCTGTGCTCTGGTTGCATCAGAGTGCGGTCAAGTTTGCTAAGGTCCCGTGAGCAAAGATGAATCATATTCACCTTTTCACAGTTAGTAGATTGAGCCAAATCAACGATTGCATCAAGGCAACCTTCGTAGTTGGCGTTCAGGTTTAAAACAGCGGTAATATTACGAAATCGAAACCTTTTTTTCTTCAAAGATAAGGTTTCGAGATGACGTTTTTTATGCCCTGTAATTGTCAGACCACAGGAAAGTTTTTACTGTAACGGCGACAAGCGAACTGGACCGGAAACCGGGTTAGGGTTGCCAAGCTCCGACGCTAATCAAGCTGTTAATCTTATTTCAATTGGGATGGGGCAGTGGATCACTGCCTAAGTGAACTAGAGTAGGAAGCTCTGTTCTCGGAAGTGATGATGGACGCAGCGGTAACGAACTGGTTGCGCTAGAAAACTAATCATTTTTCTTAAAAGCATCGCATTGCCTCACGAAGAGTGTTTGTTTTTGCTTGAGCTTGTTTAAAAAAGTTTAGGGTCGAGTATCGTGGTTGTCGATGACTTTTATAAGAGAGCGAAGGATTCGCACTCGGTAGCTTCGAAACCAACCAGGGTAGGACAAGGATGTTCTACAGAGAAAACAAGGATGTAACCATGACTCAAACAATTCTCATTGCTGAAAGCAAACCCCTAGTCCGTATGATGATCAAAAATGGCCTCAAATGTTATGGTTTTGATTTTGTCGAGGCAGAGGATGGAGAGAGTGCCGTTCAAGCCTTTGAGGAACACAGAAACAATGTCGCCCTGGTAATAGGGGATGTGCAACTTTCAGGAAAAACAGGAATTCAAGCGATGCGGGAGATTAAGCAATCCAGGCCAAGTGTTCCCTATGTGATTCTCACAAGCGTTACTCATAAAGCTGTTGTGATTGAATGCCTGAGAGCCGGGGTTAATGCCTTTTTGGCGAAACCACTTCATATGGTGCAGTTGAAAACCAAGGTCTTCGATTTATTGGGAATTCGCCATGAGATGACTAAAGACGGCTCCACTCGTATCGTGAAATCTGGTTCCCGCAGTGCTTCTCCAAGATTGGGGTCCGCAAACATCTCAGATCTGCAGTCACTGGTCAAAGAACTGGCGCAAGCGTCCTGATTGGAGTCATCGAGTGTACCAATCTGTATTCAAGTCCGAGTCACCAAGCTCCAGACTCATCCCGATCTTCATGGTTATCTTTTGGATCGTTTGGATTCAACTGGGCCTTTGCGGTGTGCGTAAGATCTTAAATTCCAGGTTCTAAACTTTACAATCCCTCCGGGCTGTCCTATTGTGTCTTGCAAAGGAGTCTCCAATGTACGACTTGCAGGATGAATTCCGCGATTTTGTTCTCGCACAAGCCCAGAGGGATTTAGAGTTTGTTCAAAGGGAAATTCACTTCATGAGCGCAAATTGCGCCAAGGAAGGTTTGAACTTTGAGGTGCCTGTTCAACCACTTTTTCTTTCACAGTCTTTATTGAATCAGTACAAAGAGTTTGGAAATCTCGTGCATCACGTCCTGAACCAGGTATTGAAAGTGCTCAAGAATCCTCTCGATCCTCACTACTTCGAGATGAAGAGTCTCCTGAGAATGGATCATGAAATTGAGGAAATTTTACATTGTGAAATTATGAACAGGGGTAGATATGGTCCCGGTGTTGTTCGACCTGACACAGTACTAAGCGGGAACGGCTTTCAAGCCCATGAGTTCAATGTTTCCTGGCCAGGTGGAATCGCAGATGCAGATATCATCCACAAGGTTTTGTCAACTAACACTCTATTTGTTCGATTTATGGAAGAGATGCACAAGAGGGGTGTTGCCATAATGCTTCCCGAAGAAAATGGTACATCCCGAAGATTACTCAATGAACTTTTGATGAACAGTGAGGTGGATGATCCTCATATCGCTCTAATGCATCCCCGTCCCTATACAGTGGATGAAAGTGACTTGCATCTAGCCCGTTACCTGGAAGATTTTATCCGCGAGCAGGGACATCAGGTTAGTCTTGTTCATCCTGATCAATTGGAAGTCTCGGGTCATAAGGTCAGATTTGATGGCAGGGAAATCGACGTGGCCTACCGTTTCTTTGAATGGCACCATGTTGTTCAAGATCCCGGATTTCTGGGTTATCGAAAGGTCTTAAGGGCCGCAATGAACGGGGACTTGATTGTAGTTAATTCTTTTGCGAGTGAAGCCTTGAGTGCCAAGTCTATTTTTGAAGTCATCTGGGATGACTCTTTCCTACAAATCTTTGACGAAGAAGTGATTGCTGCGATTCGTCCGTTTATTCCAAGAACATTTAACCTGGCTAAAGCTGGTACAGATGATCTGGAAGAGATTATTGAGGACAAGGACAACTGGGTTATCAAACCTGTAAAAGGTAGTAGCGGAATGCAGGTGTTTCTTGGTTCACTGGTTGATGATGTAGAATTCTTCAGGCAACTGGTTTATCAAAGTAAAGCCAATGGGGAGATGGTCGCTCAGGAGTATGTCCAGACCCCGGAGTTGAATGTAGTTGAGGGCCAGGAAGATGGTATCTCTCAGGCAACCCACTATCTTGATATCAATCCATTTTATATCGGTGGGGGACTTGCTGGCTTTTTTGCACGCTGGTCACGTACCCGAATGACCGCTGCCTGCTCACCTGGTTGGGGAGGAATGTATCCTGTTGTCGCTTATGACAATCTCATTTGAGTTTAGTCCTCATCAAGATCTGTTTTACCCTTCAATTTGGCAATAAGACGGCTTTCTACAAGGGTTTGAATGTTTCCAATCTGACGTAGAAAGCTTCTGTGGTTGTGCTCAAAGAGAATTCTTCGATTGCTTTTGATTTGTTCTTCAGTTCGCAACCAGTGTGGCAACTCTTCAGGATTTTTTCCATAATCAGCTAGTCGAGATTGTATTTTTTCCACATCTTCGAGCCTGTTGGATACCAAAAGAGTTTGCGTGCAAAATTCAGACAATTCTCTACGATCAGTTTGCAAGCGATGGATGTCCCTTTGGAGTTCCATGATAGATTCGAGCTGCTCTCGTCCAGCTCTGATCTGCAAGGAAGTGTATTCACGATTCAGACTCTTAATTTGTTCGTCCAAAGTAGTGATAGTTGATTGTGTTTTGGAGATAAGATCCCGGAATTGAGGTAAAAGACTCTGATTCAGAAAGTCTGCGAGATCCTGGGGATGCATGATTTCCTGCTTTTGATAGCGATCTACATTTTCCTGTAAGAAATCCTTAAGAACGCGACTTCTATGACTCTTCCAATCCAGCCATCCTGAGTAGGTCCCGAGTGCTGCTCCCAAAGAGGCACCAAAAAAAATTCTTAAGACCTCAAACATTGGTGGGTTCTGATTCACAAAACCCAGATAGGAAAAGACAGCAAGACCCAGGCTAAAGCAGGAAGTGAGAAAAGAAGGGAGAATGCGTTGAAATTGCACGATCCAAAGGTAGCTTGCGAGAATTCCGAAGATAAGGAAAGGGGAAAGTGCCAGGTAACCAAGACTGGAGTACTTCGGCGCAAGAAAAGCCAGAACACTGACAATCAAGGCACCGGCAAAGAGATTAGTGCCAATTAGTTTGAGATCCGGGCTGATACGCTCTTTGGCAACTTTTGCATCTGCAATGGCACGCTTCCCAATAGAGATTTCCCGAAATTCTTTGAGATGATTGAGAAGATTGTCCTTTTCCAGTTCTGCCAGAAAGTTCCTGGTGTATTTTCCATGCAAATGAAGCTGAACAGGAATCGATACCTTTGATTTGGAAACCGGCTTTAGTTCCAGTATTTCCTGTAACTCTTCTTCCTGAAGTTCTAACTCACAACGCATCTGGGACACAAGCTTGCGCATGGCCCATAGGACCTTCTTGCGTGGCAGGCTCTCTTGCAGTTTGCCTTTAGCCTCTTTGAGGAAGCCATGCAGGCTTTCTTCCCAGGTAAGAAGGTAATTACTTCCAGTAGTTACCTGGGAGTTACCAATAGGCAAAAGTTGCGACAATCGCTCACGGTAAGCAATTGTCCGTGGCGAGCCGGGGTCACAGCGTCCTGGTCCTTCCTCAAACAGACTGGAAAGAACAGCTGCTTCTTCTTCACTTAATCCAGTTTGATTTCTCTCCATAACTCTTGTTTATGGTATCGGATATTTCAAGAATCCATTCAAGGTGCAAGGTGGAATCACAGGATATTTTTTGGTGTAAAGAAGCCGCTCAGCTTCCTCAACTGGAAGAAGCTGGGGAAAAGCGATTTTCAGCTTGACCAATTGAAAGCTTCACAATCCACGAATTAAAACTATTTTCTCGATTTCCTGGAAGCTTGAAGTCGCTTGAGAATTCTACTGGCTCTTTGACTGACTGAATCATCACCGGGTGCCAGATCTTGCAGAATTTTAAGGGCTCTCTCAATCTGGGAACTGCGGGCCAGCTGAAGACTCCAGTCCAATGCAATTTCTTTTCTGAGCTGGGAGTCCATTTTAAAGTTCTCCTGATTTGCCTTCTCGAAAGCTAGCGTGTAGTAAGCTGCTGACTGAAGGGCGCGCTTCTTGTCCCTCGATTCGTAATACGCCAGATTGAAGAGTCCACGCAGGTCCTCCAGACGCGGGCAACCTCGACGCTTTAGTTTCCACAATGACCCTTCCAATACATACTCTTTGTGGTAGTAACTGAAGGGCTGGGCATAGTAGTAACCAACCATTGCTTCCTTGAGAATCAGGGTCTCCTGATCCTTGTCAAGAAGGAGCTTCCCGTTGTAAAGGCGCGACTCAAATTTGTGAATACGGGGACAGGATTGATTTTTTGACTCAAGAGCCAGGACAGTGAGAAAGGAACCACGACTGAGCTCCCGAAAAGAAAGAATTTCCCAATTCAAAAACGAAGAACGTGATTCAATTTCCCCATGCACCTCAGCCAGAATCTTATCCTCACAACGCAGGATAGTCTTATGATCCTTATCATTAAAATCAAGTTCATAAATTAACTCGCTGCAGCACAGCCAGCTGCTATTGAAAATAAACAAGAGAAAGAGTTTGAAGGGAAGGTCTACTTGCATGGCACATTAACTAAGGGTATGTTTCCCCAATCGGGTCTTGCGACCCTTTCGGGTAGAATATCATAATTGGCAAAGGAAGAGACGGTTCATGATTCAACTTGACGATCTGGAAATGCGATTTGGAGACCAGGTACTTTTTGAAAAGGTGAGTCTTCAACTGCAGCCTGGCAACCGTTACGGTGTAGTCGGTGCCAATGGAGCTGGAAAATCAACTTTTTTAAGATTGCTGGAAGGAGAAATGGATCCCTACAGTGGAAGTTTGAGCTATCCAAAGACCGCCAGGTTAGGTGTTCTGGAGCAAGATCACTTCGTCTTTGAGAATGATGAAATCTTGCAAACTGTCATCAGCGCACGCAAAGAACTTTGTGAAGTTCTAAATCGTCAGGAAGTGCTGCTTGGCAAGGGCGAGTTAAGCGATGATGAGTCCATGGAACTCGCTCATTTGGAAGAGGATATTGCCAGACTGGATGGCTACACAGCTCCCAGTGATGCTGGAAGTATCTTAACCGGATTGGGGATTCCGGTCCAGCGACACAATCAGACAGTGAGTACGCTCTCTGGTGGATACAAGCTTCGTGTCTTACTCGCTCGATTGTTGTTTATCAAACCCGAGATTATGCTACTTGATGAGCCTACCAATCACCTCGACTTCTACTCCATTCAATGGTTGGAAAATCATTTAAAAAACTATCAGGGTACTCTTCTGGTAGTTTCCCACGATCACGAGTTTCTCAACCGAGTTTGCTCTCATATGCTCGATGTAGACTATCAGACGATTAAACTCTACAAGGGTAATTATTCGTCTTTTGTGAAGCAGAAAGAACAGGAGCGTGAGTTACTTGAGAAACAACGCAAGGGCCAGGATAAAAAGAGGAAAGAGCTTGAGCGGTTTGTAGAGCGCTTCAAAGCGAAAGCCAGCAAAGCATCACAAGCAGCTTCCAAGCAAAAGCAAATCGACCGGCTGGACAATATTGAAATACCACCAAGTAGTCGCAAAGCGCCATCTTTGGCATTCAAGCAGGTTCGCAAGTCCGGTGTGAGTCCTCTTATCCTGGAAAACATCTCATATGCCTATGGTGAAGTGAAAGTTTTGCACAAGGTGTCCTTTGATTTGCAAAGAGGAGAAAAGGTCGCCCTTGTGGGAGCTAACGGGATCGGGAAATCCACCTTGTTGAAACTGATTACCACTGAGCTAAGGCTGCAGACCGGCAGAATTGAATGGGGCTATGAATCTCATTTTGAATACCTGCCACAAGATCCAACAGCAGATTTTGAAAAGGATCAGACTATTCAAGACTGGCTTTGGGAGCAGGACCCGGGAAGAACAATCGGAGAGATTCGTTCTATGCTGGGTAGAGTATTATTCAGTGGTGAAGATGCTGATAAAAAATGTATTGCTATCAGTGGTGGGGAAGCTTCCCGTCTACACTTTGCAAAGATTATGCTAAGGAATCACAATCTTCTCATACTTGATGAGCCAACCAATCATCTTGACCTCGAAACCGTAGAAGAGTTGGTGAGAGCACTGAGGGCCTATGATGGATCAGTCATTCTGGTGAGTCACAACCGCTATCTTGTCTCGAAAGTTGCCAATAGAATCATTGAGCTTAGAGAAGATGGTCTGCATGATTTCAGTGGGGGATACGAGGAGTTCTTACACCATGTCAAGGAAAGCACGGATCATCTGGACAGGGATCAGAATCTTAAATCAAGCTCTGCCTTAAAAGAGACCGAGAACAAGGAGGCCAGGGGTGATGCCAAGAAAGACTTTGCTCGCCAGAAGGAAATCCAGAAACAAACTCGTAAGCAGAAGAAGGTCTGTGAGAAACTGGAGTTCCGGGTTGAGAAGTTGGAAAAAGAGCAAAACGATTTGATGGAGCTTCTTTTTGACTATGAGAAGTTCAGTCAGCTTGATGTGGATGAGCAAAGAAAGAGCATGCAAAAGAAGGATTCCCTGGGGCATGAATTGTCTGAGGTGATGGAAGAGTGGCAAGCTGCCATGGAAGTACTGGAGCAGCTGGAAGCCGAGGAATAATCGAGGAGAAGGTATATGGTACTGTATCGAATCATTTTAGTATTTCTGATTTTGATCGGAGCAGGACAGTGTGAAGTCGGCGTAGTTCAAACCCAGAGATTCTATGAAGGATCCTTGTTAACTCGCTCAATGAATCAGTCGGGTCAGATAGTAGAGAAGCAAAGTCGAGCCTTTGTTCAAATCAAGAGCTACAAGCGCACTGGTGTTCAGCTGATCAGTTACTATTTTCCCAATAGCTCCGCCACTGGTCATCTTGGTTTTCAAAGATCAAGAGTTTGGCGTCAGCTTAACGGTGATTCAATCGTGGAAGTTCCCTTTCACAAATCCTACAAAGTAGTCTCTGGTGATTCAAAACCATCACTTACTCAGTACAGTTTTCAACGAATTTTTCCCGATGGTAGTACAGGTGTCGTCAGTTATGAAAATTTCACTGAAAGCTATTCAGAAAAGGTTCGGCGCAAAAGTCCTTCAGGTGTTGAAATCGAAAGCAGTCATCTGAGTGTAAGGCTGGTGGAACCCTGGTACTTCTACAAGGAGCTTTTTTTGAATCTGGGAGCAGGTTTCTAGTCTGTTTCACAAGCCCTCAAGCCCAGTATTTGATTCCCGTTTCATCGGCAATAAGTTCGTCAAATCCAACAGACTCTTCTTCGATTCCAAATTCCAATGGTCGATCCGCAAGAAGATTATTCATACGGACCTGAATTGAGGGATCTGGTTCTTTTCCTGCTGCCTTTTTCAGTAAAAACTCAAATTCAGAGTTCCAGATAGTTTCTCGCCACTGAGAAAGAACATTCAAAGCCTGCATGCGATTGGAAACCACTGGACTGTGCAAAGCTGATTTTATCAAGGTCTTGAATTCACCAGGAAAATTGCCAAGATGAGGAAGTATGATATTGAGGCAGTTGTGGGCCAGCCACTGCTTGCTAAAGCCAGACTCAAGAGCTGCTCCACTGGCGATTTCATCCAGGGGAAGCCTGGATTGAGCAAACTCAAGGGCCTTCTTGATTCGACGATTTTCCCTGCTTGAAAAGACTTCGTACCAAAGAGAAGGGGAGTAAATTTCCTCCTTGAGTCTCTCCAGAAACAGGGGCCAGATATCCAATTCCAGGAATTGTGCTGCGAGGACAGCTCTGTGGAAGATTTGAGGCTCCGGTGAAAACAGATCCTTGTCTACCTTCTCGGTCCAATACTGCTTTCTTGAGCAACTCTCATCAAGCTCTGAAAGAAAATCCATGAGTTCATCAAAAGGTAGACCCCAATCAAGAAAGGGGGTAATGACCAACATTTGATTTTGCATGTAAGCACTCAGTGAGCGCATAGCATTGAATTGAGCCACTCGATTACATTCTTTTAGAAAAGGCTGAAGAGACTTGAGAGCATGATTAAAACCGGGGTAGATCAACTTTGGCTGGGGATGGGATTGAACCAGACAGGAAATCATCTCCAGGGCTCCTTGAAGCAAATCCTGGTCGAGATCCTCTCTTTCCATATGATCAAGCTGATCAGAGAGCTCACAGTTCTTTAGGCAATCTGCAATAGTGATCTCGTAGACCACATCATTTTGATAGCCCTTTCGAGCCAGCCAGGCTTGAGTAAATCTGTCTTTGACACGATCCAGCAACTTGATTGTCTGAATTCTTCCCCAGGCACTCACTTCTCGGGCAATCTTTAGCACTTCCTTTGAGGGCTGCTTGAAAGTCATGAGCACGCTACGGGCAATATAGTAGCTAAACTCATCATGGCGGGCGAGAATTCTAAATTCTGGGTAATCTCTTTGAAAATCAGGATGATGTCTGTAGAGAATCAGTCCAAATTTGATAACAGTTCTGTCTTGTCCCTGATACAGAAGGAACTTGCAAAGCTTTGCATAATGCTTGCTACTTGTGAGTCGAGGATTGGAGGAAAGCAGGCAGTCGAGGGCATCCTGCAGTTGTAATGGTTCCAGCATCAACAGTTTTTGATACAGCCTGTACTTGAAGAAGGGAAGAAGTCTTGCTTTCCAGGAGCATAGAAGTCGATACAGCTCTTCGGCTGCAGCCTGATCTTGCAAGAGTCCATCACGAATCAAAATACCGTCGAGTGCTCCTGGCGCAAATCGCGTTCCCTGGAAGAAAAACTCACTGTCTGGAAGGTCCAGTGAACCTAAATCTTTGCAGTTGGATTGTGCTTTGAGAAAACTAAGGATGGTTTCACCGGGTTCCAGACTCCAGGGACCGAAATACCTTGCCAGCCCGGGCAGTAGTGCACTGGAGAGCATGACCGCAAGCGCAAAACCTCCGACGGCAAGTGCGATCCAGTCAAGTAAATCAAGAAATTGCTCCATGAAAAGAAGTTAGGTCCGTCGGGTTAAACACAGTCTACTGCGCAGTTTCATTCTCAACCCGGGACCAGGCCTGAGGAAGAGTATGATGAAACTTCAGAGAGTACCAGTCAATCGAGTACCAACGGTCTCCAATAAATACTTTTGGATCTGTGGGCACTTCCGCAACCTTGAAATCCTTGTAGGGAACAATTAGAAATTCGCCCGACAGGCTTTTGAGAGAAACGAAGGTACGGTCGTCTTGAAGTGAGTCATCCATGTTCTTATTCTACTTTGCCCAAGCCATGCTGTCCATGCTGATTTGAAGCTATCGAACCATCAGACAGGAAATTTTTGCATCGTGAAGAAGCTTTTGTGACACGCTTCCAAACAGGAGAGTTTCCATTAAACCTGAATCATATCCTCCAAAACAAAGCAGGTCATAGCCTTTCTCACTTTCTTCAAGGATAGCCTTTGCAGTCTCCTTTCCATGGTACAGAACGGACTCGAACTCGATCTGATGGTGGGTAAGGAAATTTCGCAGCTCATCATTGACTTCTTCAAATTTGCGACCTTGAGACTGGGTGCACATAATCACTGATAGCTGCAGATTGTATGTTTTGTCGAAGTCCGCCACAAACTTGAAAGTTTGAGCCGCTTTGTAAGAGCCATCATAGGCAAGAAGAACCTTCTCAAATCCAAATTCCTTGCTGTTCTCGGGTAAGAAAAGGACAGGCTTCTTAACTGTAGAAATCAGAATTTTAAAGGTTGAGCCAAGTAGAATATCTTCAAGATCCATGTGCTCACCACGAGTCCCGAGGATGAGGAGGTCATGTTCGTGAGACGCTTCGTGAATCCGTTGGTTGACGTCTCCCTTGGTCAAATGAAATTGACAAGCCTGGTCCTGGGAGTCGATCTTTGCTTCAAAACGCTCCTTTAGTTCTGATCCAATCTTCTCAAGTCTTTCCATGAGCTGCTTTTCAAGATCAGGCATGGTGTAGGAATCTGGAGCGTAGTAAAGATCACGCATGGTGGGCGAATAAATTTTGCGCAGATCAATAACATGCAAGCCACGCAGTTCAGGTTTTAGAGACTGACTGAGATTTGCCGCTTAATCGAGTACCGAGTCAAGATTTGGTCCCTGGTCAATTCCGACGAGTATACTGGCAATCATGGCAAACCTCCTGATCAAGTCCGTAGACGCTTGTGTGCTACTTGCAATCACGACACAGGTTCAGCTGAAACTGTTACCAGCGAATTACTTCTTGCTGGTACAGCTGAAATTGCAATCTGGCAAGCATACCTTTCCAGTGATCAGGCTTGCAAGAACTACACCAATTCATGATTCTGGTGACTGTTGAATAGGATCTTCATAGAAACCGGGCAGACTGGAGGAAGGGGAACCTGATCCTGGAATCCGATTCCCCCTCTAAAGACTTCAATTCATGACATTTTGACAAAACATCAGGCACTGAAATCTACATTGTGCCCCTTCATGGGATGAAGATTGGCACCGCCTTGCCCCGCTGCATTGACCGAAGTGGTGTCCTGCAGCAAAGCCAGGGCTCCAGCTTGACTGGCATCTGCCTTCTTCAAAGCATCCGTGGCAGCAGCCATTTGAACCTGGGCTGCTCCCAGACCTGAACTTGAAGAGATCATAATAGAACCTCCTTGTCCTGAAGACGGAAAGTCTTCTACATATCTATCGGCAATCCGGAAGGAGTACAGCCCTTTCAATGAAGATTAATAGAATAAGAGTTCCAAATTGAGCTGAGTGTGAAAAACTGCTAACAAGTTTTGTGAATGATCCGGGATTTTGATTCAATACAACCATGCTCACAAGAATTGCCCTACTCATGCTGACCTTTTGTCAGTTATCTTACTGTGCTCCTGAAGCGGTCCATGAGCTATCCCTCAGTCACAGCAAGGTAGAACTCTATGGACCCTACGTTCATGAGAAGGGTTTGTTCTTTCACACCAGGATTGAGTCAAAGCCGGGGTGGCACACCTATTATGAAAATCCAGGCGAATCCGGAATGCCTGTCAATCTCTACTTTGAAGGTCTGTATAAAGAAGAAGAGCATCACTATCCTTTCCCCAAACGTCATCAAATGGGGCCAGTGAGCAACCTGGGTTACGAAAACCTTGATCTGTTGACTCAGGTGGTAAGCGGTGCTGATGGCAGCGACTTAAACTTTGATCTGGAATTTCTGGTGTGTGAGCAAACTTGCATACCCCAGAGTCTGATTGAAAAGATTCCAGCTTCCCGGATTGGAAAAGCCGGGGTATGGCCTGAAGCTTTGAGAAAGCCCTACATTAGAGAATTTAAAGGTCACTACGGATTGCAAGAAGGCAAGTTTCGATTGTTCGTTGCAGGAGTTCAGGCAACTGACTTTGTTCTCTCCACAGCAGGGCTGGTGAGTCCCCATAAGGCGTCACTACTACGGACCAGTAAAGATGGAGACACAGCACTCGAGCAACGATTCAAATCATTGGCCATGCTTGCCAAGGGGAAGGAAGCTGCAGGATTGCTTCAAACAAAGGACGGTCCTCAAAGAATTCTACTCCGGGCTGCCAGTCAAGAAGAGATTGACAGTTTGTTTCAACTTCCCAGAGCACTGCCAAAGCCCGACAACCTGAATGCGAAAACCGGTTTTCTACTATTGCTGGTATTTGCATTTCTGGGTGGTTTGATTCTCAATTTGATGCCTTGCATTCTCCCGGTTTTATCTTTAAAGATTCTTGGTTTGCTTGATCATGCCAATCCGAGAAAGGAGGCCCTGTTTTACAGTGGTGGTGTGATTTCCTCCCTCCTGTTCCTGAGTTTTATACTGCTCTTCTTTCGTGATGCAGGGGTGAATCTGGGCTGGGGATTTCAACTTCAGAATCCTGCGTTTGTCCTGTTTTTGGTTTACCTTGTATTTCTCTGTGCCCTCAATCTGTGTGCTGTCTTTGAGATTTCATTTTCGTTCTCAGGTATTGGGGGAGAAGAAAACTCCAAAGCCACTTCTTCGTTTATGCTGGGTATACTCTCCACACTAATGGCGACTCCATGTTCCGCACCCTTTATGGCAACAGCGCTGGGAGTAGCTTTACAGTCTGAAGCTGTGGTGGCCCACTCTATTTTTCTATTCATGGGTGTCGGATTGAGTTTTCCAGTTCTCGTTCTGGCCTGGAAACCCGCCCTTTTGAAGTTTCTTCCCAAACCGGGAAACTGGATGATCGTTTTTAAACAATTGCTTTCATTTCCATTGTTTATCACCGTAATCTGGCTATTGTGGGTATTGAATGCCCAAATCGATTCAAACTTCACATTCCTGGCTATTCTGACCCTGCCTGCAATAGCTTTCTTCCTGTTTCTGGCCCAGATATCTGGATTGTCACGTTTGTATGCAAGGCGCTTGTCATTCCTTGCCTGTTTACTGATTTGTGCGGGCTCAATTGGCTTTGTTCATCAGAAAAGTGGACAACAGGAGGGTCTTGAGATTCTCGACAGCTACGCCTCAGCTATATCGGTTGAGGAGTTGGAAGGCAAAATAGCCAAGGGTGAGAACTTGTTCGTAAACATCACTGCAAAATGGTGTGTTACATGCAAGGCGAATGAGTTGCTTGTGTTTACTCGCAGCGATTTTCAGGAGTTACTCAAAAAGAATGACATGGAATACGTAGTGATTGATTGGACCAGAAAAGAAGAATCTACACTGCAGTTTCTGGAAAGCCACGGTCGCAGCGGAGTTCCGCTCTATTTGATGTTTAGAAAAGGTAGGGAACCAGTGGTTCTCGATCAGATATTAACCTATGAAAGTGTAAGGAAAGTCTTAGAAGGAGGCTAGAATGTTCAAGTATATCGCCAGTTTTATTCTTGTAGCGAGTGTTTCCGTTGGCTATCTCGTAGCCAATGACAATAGTCTAACAATTGGACAGGATGCCCCCCTGTTTCAGGCAACAACCATCGAAGGTAAGGAATTTGACCTGAAAGCCCTGCGTGGCAAGGTAGTTGTCCTTGAATGGAAGAATCATAAGTGCCCCTATGTTGTGAAGCATTACACAACCATGAACATGCAGGAGTTGCAGTCCTGGGCAAAGGTCAAGGGTGTCGAGTGGATTTCCATCGTTTCCAGTTCTCCCGGAAAGCAGGGACATTTGAGCGCTGAGGCACACAAAGAACTTGTGGTGAATGAAAAGTCCAACGCGTCTCATGTAATTTTGGATGAGAGTGGTGATATAGGTCGGATGTATCACGCGAAAACAACTCCACACATGTATGTGATCAATGAAACCGGAAAACTGGTTTATGAGGGTGCGATTGATGATCATCGCAGTGCGAGACAAAAAGGTCTTTGGGCAGCGACTAATTATGTTAAGGATGCTGTACGTGCTACCCTAGAAGGTCAGGAAGTGGAAATTGCACAAACGCCTCCTTACGGGTGCAGCGTGAAATACTAGGAGAAGATTATGGTAGACTGCCCTCATCACTTGAGAAAGATTATGAGGTTCATCCTGGTGATGGCATTCTGCCACATGACAACAAGCCCCGGGTTCGCCGAAGGTTCCTGTGAAGAAGACTTCAAAAGACTATCCACACTGGGGACGGATAGTAGTGCCTCCAGAGACCTTTACGAAATTCTTGGGAACAAAGCAGCCAACGATTCCAGCGGCGACTGCTACTTCTATTTGTCACGGGCCACTGACGCGGGCTTGGGGAATCGGAAGGATATTGTTCTCTCCAGGGCTCAGCTCAAAAAGGGAGCAGACCTTGGCAGCAAAATCTGTATCCATCAGTTGGGTTATCGCTACTTGACCGGTAAAGCAGCCCCAAAAGACTTCGACAAAGCATTCGAGTATTTTATGGAAGGGTCCCGCTTAGATTTTGCGGATTCCTCCTTTTATCTCGGGCATATGCTGGAAAATGGTCTTGGAAGAGATCCCTCACTGGGATTGGCTCTGGATGAGTACAAGAAGGCGGATCGATTGGGGTCTGGTGACGCCAAGGCAAGGTTGGGCTACTTTTATCTGACGGGAAAAGCGGGTGACAAGGACATCACCAAAGCGCTGGAGAAGTTAAACGATGCCGTCGCCAGCGACTCGGGCAGAGCTGCCTATTTACTTGGAGAGCTCTATAGCAAAGGAAGGGGAGTACCCAGAGACTTCAAGAAAGCCAATTCCTATTTCGAAAAGGGTGCCAAGCTCAATTCGGCTCATTGTCTGGTGAGCTTGGGGGATTCGTATCTCTTTGGTCGAGGTGTTGAAAAGTACCCGGCTCAAGCAATTGCCTATTATGAAAAAGCTGTGGAAATGGGTCACTTGCCAGCAATGATGAAACTTGCCTTTCTCTACGAGCAGGGTGAACATCTGGAGAAGAACTCAACAATGGCAGCCAATCTGTATCAGCAGGCAGCTGACAAGGGGCTTACGGGAGCCAAAGTGAAACTGGCTCATCACTATCTCTTTGGATCTGGAGTTCGCCAGGATGAGGACAAAGCCAGAGAGCTCTACACTTACGCTGCTGACCGCGGCAATCCCGAAGCCTTAAACATCCTTGGAAACATGCATCGGGATGGTCGGGGAGTGACTCCTGATTACAAAATAGCCCTTGATTACTACCTGAAAGCCGCTCAGAAAGGATACACCAGAGCTTACTTTAACCTGGCCTCATTCTATCGTCAGGGCTTGGGTGTCGATCCTGACATTGAAGCTGCGTTTCGATATCTGGAGTTGGGTGCGCGTGCAGGAGATGCTGATTGTCAGTCCTTGCTGGGGGAGTTGTACCTCAGGGGAGAGGGGCGCCCAAGAGATGCCAAGCAGGCCCTTTACTGGATTGAGAGAGCTGCAATTCAAAATCACCCCAAGTCTTTGTTTTCATTGGCAGGATTCTATGAAAAAGGCGAGATCATTGAGAAGGATTACGTAGAGGCTGCCAAACTTTACCATCGGGCCAAAGTCAAAGGCATGTCAGCTGCTGACGGCAAATTGAAACTACTATACGTTACCTTTGCAGCCCAGGTTGGTCCTGAAATGGAAGAGTTACAGGCCTACAAGGGCATGGGAGAAAAGCTTGGTATCAAAACAGAAGCCAAGAACCCAAGAGACAGGGATTTGAATTTGGGGATCCAATATTTGTGGGGAGTCGGCTATCCCAGAGACCGGGCCAGAGCCCTGGTTCATTTCGAAAGATCCCAGCTTCGTGGATCACGACTGGCGGCAGAGTTTGCCAGTTGGGTTGAGGAACGCTTGAGTGAGACACAAAGAAGGCGGGTTTCGGAATTGAGATTGAAGAGGGATCTTTAGACTGATCAGCCTTACTTACGGTTTTAAGTCACTTCTTACACGATGTCCGTAAATACTAGATCTTGCAGCGGTGGATCTGGATTTGGGAGACAAAACCTTTCACACTTATCTGTTCTGAACAGAATCGAAAATCACCTGTGTCTTTCACCAGTTGCAAAAAACTGTCGCTGACTACAAGTTCTCCGGGATTGCACAAGCCTTCGAGGCGAGAGGCGAGGTTCACATCTTTTCCAATATAGGTGTGTTCACTACGCTCTGAACTACCTACATTACAACGAATAGCATGACCATTGTGGATTCCAATCCTAAGCTGAAAACCATCCTTTGCCAACTTGGATTCCTTGAGTATATCCCTGGCAGCAAAAAAGGCCTCCTGTGGCTTTTGAAAGACCGCAAAAATACTGTCACCGATGAACTTGTTGACATCACCCTTGTGTTTGTAGATCCAGTCAGTAGCTGGACCCAACACCTGGTTCAACCTTTCAATGACTTCTTCTGGCCTGGCATTGTCACTGTAACTTGTGAAACCAACAACATCCAGAAAGAGAAAAGATCGCTCCACAGTTTCCTGATAGAGCTCGGTGTAACCTGTGGCAATATTTGCATGGGCTTGTTCAAAGACTTCTTTGGGGATGGTCTTTTCAAGGATACGATATAGTTTCTGGTACGCTCGCACGGCAAATTCAAGCTCCTGATTTTTTTCCGTAATGGTGTTATTCAAGGCCAGAATGGTTCTTTGACTCCTGTAAGAGCTCACACAGGCATGAACTCGTGCGAGAAGTTCATGAGCATAAAAAGGTTTTGAAATGTAGTCTGAGGCTCCCGCATCAAAACAACTGCTTAAATTACCTTCCTCAGCATTCCCTGTGACGAATAGGAATGGGATATCCTTGAAAGCTTTTTCATCCTTGATTTTGCCAGAGAGCTCAATGCCATTGATATGTGGCATATTGAAATCCAGTATGAAAAGATCCGGACTAAACTCAAGTGTACTTTGGATAACTTCTCGGGAGTCGTTGATGGTTAGAACTTCATAGCCTTCTACTTCCAGAATTGCCTGTAGCAACTCCAGAATCGCCTTTTCATCATCAACACAGACTATTTTTCCCTTAGATTCTTTCATCCTGTAAATAATTTACCACAGCTTAATGAGTCGATAGAACTCAGCTTTGTTTACAGTCCCTGTTTTAGAGGGTAGACTGTCTAAGGGAGTGCACCGTTTGCTTAATTTCATCGGTTTCTGGTCAATGCATCATAGATAAATACATTGCTGTTTTGCGGAGATTGTTTATGCATAGACTCATTTTGAGTGCTCTATTCTTCTTGTTTTTTGTATCTTTTTCGACTGGTTCAGAATTTAGAGCGGTTGGTCTGGCCACTTCAGGTCAAGAAACTGCGTCTTCAATTCTTGCCCGTTATACCGCTCTTGAAGGGGCCTGGGTATTGGAAGGGAAGTCCTGGAGACAGTTCCCTCAAGATCTTGAGCATCTCGGCGCAGGTATGGCAGCGTGGGTCAAGAAATCTCAACTCACTGGAGAGGAGAGTTCTTACATTCCAGCTGCTCTGCAGATTCAGTTTCCCGGGTATGCTTTTGTAGTTTGGCCAGGTAAAGATGATGTGAAGCTCGATGAAAGCGGTGTTGAAGGTATGTTCGAAGAAATCAGCTTTGAGCTATTCGAGGGTGATGAATTGAAACTGGGTTCAAGGCATTTGTGTGTCTTGAGTTCTCAGGGAAATATCTCCTGCGCCGGATACAGCAGTCGAAACCGAATTGGAAATCAGTCCGCTGAGTTTATTAATACAATGACCCCGATCTTTTCATTGGATTTGGCCCAGTAAGGAGATTCTGCCGTGTTCAAGATGGGTAAGTACAGTTTGCTATTGAGTCTGCTCATAGCAGGCTTGCAGTTTGTGACTTCCCGCTTTGTGAAGTCTGAATTGGCTACTCCCTTGCAAAAGTATGAGGATAGCTACGACAAATTGCGAGACGGGCGTCAATTCCTACCGGGCTTTGGAATGCTATACAGCTACGGTCAGGATGATTCCATTCCCCTCAAGCGACAAGCTCTTCTTGGATTTGTAAAGCGAGTGGAATCTCTTCGTAGTTTACCCAGAAAAAGCACTTTTCAGGCAACCTTGCTTGGAATTGAAACCTTGTCACTTCAAAACGCTGTTAAAAAGTTTGTGAAGGAGTCAGGAGGCTTATCCAATGATGAGCAGAAGAGAACCTTGCTTGCCCTTTACAAGTTTTGCTCCTTGATGGAGTTTTTACAGGACAAGAAGGGCAAGACATGGGATCCGGGAGTCTGTGAAGCTCTCATCGAGAGTAAAGTCTTCCTGTTGCATGAAATGAGCGCCATGACGTCAGGAATGAACCGCGAAGAGAAGGCAAGCTTTAAAGAGCAGTTTTCAGTGGCAAGTCAATATGATCAATCCTGGTCGGTTTATCTTCAATTTCTTAAGAGAAGTATGATCTACCGATCCATGGAGTTTACAACTCTGTTTCGTGAACAAAGCGAAGAGAAGCTGGCAAAGTTTCCGTTCTACAATTATCTAAGTGAACGCATCTGCTACTCTCTTATTAGAACCTCCTATTCCCATATGAAAGACTGGAAGCCGGGTGTTGAGGCACCGGCACTTGAGAACCTGGACTATCGAAGCTGGGCGGCGATCAGCCGACTGGTAGGTGGTTTGTTCAGTTACCATTCCTTGATGGTGGATGGGGCTGCAAATCTGGTTGCATTATCCATGATGCCTCAATTCTTGCCGAGAATCGAGACAATCTATAATCATCATCAAAAATTACAGTCACTTAAAAAGGACATGGATTAGAGCCGTATTCTTTCCTGAAATGTTCACTAAGCCTGTCCATCATTGCAGGCTCCATATGGTTGATCTACCGAGTCATAGAAATTGCAAGAGACAGTGTATGAAAATGTGTACCCAGACTAGGCCACCCGAACCTTATGGACTCAGTTGGTGAAGAAAGCAATCTCATTTTTGTATAGAGTTTCCAGTGGTAAGGAAGTACCAGGCTATTTTATTTTAATCAGTTTGGATTGCTGGGTGAATCTAGGTTATTACCAAAATCTAAGATTGTTGCGAAATTGTCGGATCCCAGTCAAGTGGAGGCACTATTGATGAAGTGGTACTCATATTGAGTGAATGTGACTTATTCAAGCTTCACCACGGGCAGCGTCGAGGGCTTTTTGAAAATAATTTCTAGCTCTGTTCAAGCTCTTGAGAGATTCCTCAGGACAGCGATCCACCAGGGTTGACCAGCTTCTGTTTAGATAGCGTTCTCCATGAGAAAATGGCTCAAAGAAGGCAGCAAAACCTGCGAGACCGTAAGCTCGCATGTAGGCCTGTCTTTGATAACTCAATTCCAGACAGATTCTCTGAACAGCCTCTATTGTTGAGAGATGAGTCTCGTCTTTGTCCAGACCTGCCAGAGTTTCATTGATTTTAGTGAGAAGCCTGACCGGGGAATGATCTTCGTCAAAGATCTCTTCAGTTTCCTCTGCTTGCTGACGAACAGGTTCATTGACACGGTCCTGCATCTTGAGGATGACCAAACTTCCAATTCCTAAAAACATAGCCAGAATATAAAAGTCCCAGGCGGGAACATGAGCTACTTCAAGACTAGCCAATTGAGCTTTGTCTACAAATTGAGGAACTTCCACTCTTAAACTTGCCAGAGCACCCAGAATGAAGGCGCAAACGAATATAATCCAACACAATGCTCGCATCTTAACCTCCAAATACACCCATGCTGTGAAGTGCTGTTCCCAGACCCATGAGTGCCTCTCCGACAATCAAGCCAGCTGCCAGAGGAGTGACCCAGTCTTCCGTCCACTCCAGACCTTTGATTTTCACTATAGCCATATTGAGTAGACAGCCCAGTCCATAACCTAAAGTAATTGAGAAGGGTAGATACATTGCAAGTCCAATGAGAACCCCGATTCCACCCACTGGAAGAAGAGTAACCAATGCCCCCAGAATTCCACCTGAAAGGTATTTCATTAAAGGTGCATTACCTTCTTGAAGACCCACGATGATTGCCTGCAGAGCGTCTGCCTGAGGGGCTTGAAGCTTGGTCCCGGGACCAAATCCATGCTGCTCCATTCCATACTTCCACAGAATACAAACCACAGCGACACTAACCAGTGGGCCTATCCAGGCAACACAAAGCTGAACTGTTTGCTGTCTCACCGGGATTCCACCAATCAAGAAGCCTGTTTTTAAATCCTGCATCATGTCTGCACATTGAGCGATAGCAACACAGACAGTCACACCAATAACAATCGTGAGCATAACCTTGGACCCGCTGAGAAAAAGGATCAAAGTCACTGCAATCAGAGACATACCAGAAAGGGGAGAAGTGTCAGTCATACCAGTACACTGTGCCACAATCATACCGGCAAAAAACATCCAGACCAGTCCTGCAAAAGAAACCAAAAGCGATTTTCCTATTCCAAGATCAGGTTCGAGATGCAAGCATGTTGCCGTAATGAATAAAAAACAGCCAATAACAGCGAGGTAGATGACCTTCATGTTGAGTTCGTCAGATGGATTCTCATCATCCATCGTTTGAGAAACCTGGGAAAGAGAGCGAAAGACATTCTTTAAAACTGGCAGGGCCAGAATGACGCCCATGATTGCTCCACCGATCAGGATGCCGATTCCCAAAGGACGTAACAGCTGAAAATAAGTGAAACTTGTTAAATGAGCACTTTGTTCTGCTGCCGTCACTTCCGGTCCCACAAGAGTGGGTGCAAATCCAAAAGATACGGCCAGAGGAGCTAAAATCCAGTAAGCCAGGATTCCACCCCAAAGCATAGGTAGCCCTCCCCGACCAGCCAGGAGACCGGCACCAAGATTCATTAAAGATAAATACACGGCACTTCGCGTATAGCCGGGAAGACCAAGTAATTCACCGAAGTTCCAGTCATGAGGTAGATAGTGTATATGAATTGCAAGAGCAAGAGCACTGGACAGAAGGGTTCCCACAATCATGAGAATCCCTTTTTTCATACCTGCTCCAGGGGACTTTAAAATGACAGCCACAGCAGATCCGGATGGAAATCGTAGTCGTTCGAAATCAATCATCTGCTTTCGAAGGGGAATGATCATAGCTACACCGAGAAAACTCCCCGCTGTTGCGCTTAACACTATAGAAACGATTACAGGAAAGTCCTTCTCCCAGCTCTGTCCCAAATGACCCATGAGAAAGAGAGCGGGTAGAGTGAAAATAATACCGCCCGCAGTTGTATTGATTCCCGAGGCAATGGTTTGATTGATATTGTTCTCTGCGATGGAACCTTTGCCAAGAAATACTCGAAGTAAAACAAATCCCATAATTGCTGCGAGGGTGGACCCACCAATAGTGAAGCCGAGCTGTAAACCTGCATAGGTAAACGCAGCGGTCATGATTATCCCTTGAAGTATTCCGAGGGCTATGGCGGCGAAGGTAACTTCACGATAGACAGTGGGTTGCGAATTTTCAGATGACATCATTCCTCCAGAAGCATTCAAGCTGAAAGATTAAAGACGCTTACCGAATTCGGTAAAGTTCTTCATTACCTTCTTTTGGCGGTTCCCTGTTTTTGTATTGTAGATGTAACACCATGGAATTGGTTTGGAATAGACATGCAGGGTTACAGTTTTGCCCGGAACAGAGTTACGGATACTGTGAAACGCCTCTTCATCATTTACATGTGAGACTTCATTGAGTTTCACCAGCCGATGCTCGAGCTCTTCATACTCGAAACCGGACTGTTCCTGCATAGAGACTTTGTAGAGGGATTCCACTACCTCACCCTGAAGGACGCGAATCCATCCTTCCTGACCCTGATGATCATGGATTGGCGTGTGATGGCCAACACCCCAGCAGATTGCAAGAACCTCATAGGCAGGCGCGCTATGGAGAAGATTTCTTGTGTAGCTGCCAATCTCGAAGTTGAGATAGCCCTCAAGTTCTTCAACTCCAAATTCAACTCTCTCCAGCACTTTGGTGGTGCACTCAACTGAAAAAGAACACTCATCAAGCGCACAAAACAAATCACTTAAATTACGAATGCCAGATTGTGTACTCATCCTCGCAGCCTCTGGTACAGTCGGGCGATGATGTTAGGCCCTTTCTCAGGTATACAAACCTTGCAATCAACAATGGTAGAACCCTCTATGACACTTTCACCCTTGCAACGATCGCACAAGGACTTGCTGCATTTGTTGCAAGCGTAAGAGCAGTTGTTGAAACGGTCATCACCTTCTACGTTCACCGGAGCCTGACAGGAGTCGCAACGCTCACTTGGTGGTGCGTCCAAAGCCAGACCATCACTCAATTCGGCCAGTACATTTTTCATATGGAAATTACCATCGGGGCCTTCTCCACCACATTCATGATGAACCAACTGTTTGGTTGTGTAGCACTGGTACATTTTAGTGAAAATTCCTCGAAATCTTACAGCCTCCCAGCATTGAGGACAGCGATAATTTGTTTTGTAGCCAAACACTACCGATTGAAGTTCCACCAGAAACGCTTCTGGATGTTCCTCAGCCGGGATTCCAAAGCGATGCATGCATTTGGCACAAAGAGCAAGATCATTGCCCAGATCAGACTGGAACTGGAAGTGTTCACCTTCCACTTCAGCAAGTTTCTTTTCACACAAATAGCACCGGGAATTGTCTGGCATAGGCCCTCATTATCTCAACTTTTTCACGGGGAGTCCAACTCCAGTTTTTCAGGGTGCGAGTATTCCCGAAAATACACTGTCGAAGAACAATACTGATCGTTGGAACATGCGATCATGCAATAGATTGGATCCCTGATCTGGATAGAGCATAAACTCAACCTTGAGACCCTGCTTTTGAAGCTTTTTATCGAATCGACTGGCTTGAAGCGAAGGAATCAAATCGTCAATCTCTCCATGCATTAAATAATAATGGATTGCAGGATTGCCTTCATAACTGGCAGCACTCCAGATTTTGGCTCTTGAGAGACACTCCTTGATCTTACATTGCAGTGCACTCTCAAACTCATTGAGGGCTCCAAGTCCGCCATCTCTAGCTAGTGGGTCTCGAATTCGGTCCAGTGAGAAGGTATGCCAATTGTAGGCACCGGAAATGAGTATGGCGGCTTTTATGCGCGATAGTCCCTTGCTGAATTGATTATTTCTCTTGTCCCCATGATCAAACCAGGGAGTAATAGCCAAAGCGGTAAGATTGGCTCCATGGCCAAAGGCTAGTATGCCTGCTGGAGCAGTTGTCTTTGGAAGGCTGGAAATACCCTGAATAATTTTTGAGATTTGCTTGTCCAGACTTTCTTCAATCAAGCTGACAGTATGAACCTTGTTGGCACGCTTCAGGTAAGGAAGGGAAGTTTCAGGAAGCTGATTTTTGTAGTCAATGACGAGAATGTCTCCTGCTTGAACCTTTGAGGACAGGCTAATTAAAAGTAGTGTGCACAAAATCAGACGAATCATTTGAAAAACCTCCTGAATCTAAAAGAAACTACTCAAATAGAATCCAATTGTTTGTCTGGGCAAGTCTGCAAACTCTGAACGTGTTAGACCTGCCTTGACCTTGTCACCGTAACCCAGCCAACTGTAGAGGGTCAAATCCAAATTTTGCTTGAGATTGATTCTGAGTTGGGGCTGAATCAGTATACTTTGATCCTCAAGATTGAGGAGATTATTCCAGGAGAAGTGCACTGAAGGCTTGAGTTCCCGATTGACATTAAATACAAGATAGGAATGGGACCTGAGAAAATGCCAACCCTGAGCGAAGGGGGCTTCTGTTGCAATTCGAAGTAATTCTGAAGGATCACTGGTTCCAAAATCACTTTGATACCAGGCCAGAGTAAGAGAGGTTTTGGAATTGAGGTATTTATCGATTCCAAAAATCATTGCTGTCGCAAAATCTGAATCGCCCGAGCGTAAAGTTTCCAAGGCTGGTTTTCTGGAGAAGAAAGCAAGCTCTCCCCAGGCTGAACTACCGTTAAAGAGGGGGCTGTCAGTTTCAAATCCGAATCCAATCATATTTCTCTCAAAAAAGCGGCCTGCCACAAACTCAACATCTACATCTTTAACAAGCTTTCTCATACGAAAGAACCAGGAATCCTGGCTCGAAATTCGGGAAGGGGCCAGAATCAATTCCATGTCCCCACTCCATCCCAGTGGTTTAGAGATACGCATGGCATCGATTCCCGGTTTGTAAAGACTGTCCAATGTGCCAGGACTAAAGGGTTGCAAGACATCGAGAACACTCAAGTAGTGGGATGTACCGAAGCTGATTGCCTGTCTACCTAATTTGAAATCCAGTCCCTGATCTTGCCATTCAAAACTGAATCGATCCACATGCAGTTGAGACTGGGTGTAGCGAGAATTTTTGAGAGATGTAGACCAATCAAAGAGATTGACGCGAGAAGATAGATCGACTGATTGAAAAATGGCATTATTACCCAGGCGATTGAAAGAGGATAGTTTGGACTCCAGGGCGAAGTGAATCCTTAGATTTTGATGTTTCAAGTCAAGGTTCTCTCGCCAGGAAGTTGAAGAGCCCCAGGAACTTCCTCCTGCATTGATATTACCGGATTCAAAGACTGAGCTAAGAGCGCTGAGGCGCAGATTGCTTACCCTGTCTGTTAGCTCCAAACAGTACAGGGGCCAAACAAGAAAAAATACCAGCAGTCTAGACAATCTTCCCATCCCTGATTCGAATCACTCTTGAAGCCTTTTCCACCACCATTGGATCATGACTGCTGAAAAGAAAAGTCACCTGATCCTCCTGATTAAGCTGATGCATTAAATCCATGAGAGAACGAGCCGTATCGCTATCGAGATTAGCAGTGGGTTCATCGGCGAGTACCAACTTTGGGTGACCCACAATGCTTCGAGCCACCGCGACTCTTTGTTGTTGTCCCCCGCTGAGCTGCCAGGGAAATCGATCCCTGAGATCAGTAAGCCCAAGTCGCTCGAGTATAGGCAGTATTTGAGCTTCATGTTCAGTCTTGTCTTGCCCTTGAATCTGCAAAATCAATTGAACGTTTTCATAGACTGTAAGAACTGGCAGTAGGTTGTAGGCCTGGAAAATAAAGCCAATTTTGTGGAGTCGAAGTAGTGTGAGTTCCTTTTCACTGAGCTGATTAGTGGATAGCCCGTCCACGAAGACTTCCCCTAAATCAGGTCGGTCCAATCCTCCAATGAGGTTAAGAAGGGTTGTCTTGCCACTCCCACTTGGTCCGGACAGAACTGTAAATTCACCTGCCTTGATTTCCAGGTCGACCTGGTCTACCGCGTGAACTTCAAATTCTCCATTATGATAGATCCTCGAGACTTCTTTAAGCAGAATTGGGCTTTGGGATTGATTAGACATCAGTGATTCCCTCCTTCACGGATCGCTAGAGCTGGAACAATTTTGGTTGCCAGCCAGGCTGGATAAATGGAAGCCAGAATGCTCAGGATAAAAAAGGTAGTACACAAGGTAATTGTGCCCTTGAGATTCCAGGCAGTGTAGATGATTGGATCAACCATTACACCACCAGCATTAAGATCTTGAACAAAACGGGAAAAATCGATTCCATAACTACCTGTATACAGACAAAGAAGTGTAGAAGTCAGTACGCCGAAAAAGATCCCTGCCATAGCCAGTGCAGCGCCCTCACAAAGTACCATCGCCCGGATCTGGGAGGGGTTCATTCCCATGGCTCGCAGGATTCCAAATTCCGCTGATCTTTCTGTTATGGAGAGTACCATGGTATTTACGATTCCAATTCCTACTATCAGAAACAGAAAACTTGCCATCATGATTCCATTCCAGCGATCAAGCTCGATCAGACTAATCAATTGTGGCATGGCCTCTCTCCAGCTAAACACTCCCACAGATTCACTATGGATAGATTTCTTCAATTGAGTCATGTTTTCAGCCATCAAGTCATCGGACTCCAGAACGATAGCGAGTTCATGCACTTTGTCATCTACCTGCAGAAGTCTTTGAGCAGATTTAAGATCAAGAATTATGGCATTTTGATCGAGATCCTTCATTCCGGTCTTTAATAACCCTCTGATTTTGTACAAGCGAGAGTAAACCTGTCCGTTGATGTCTTGAACCATGACCACAAACTTTTTGTTTAGTTTCAGGGACAGTTTTTCGGCCAATTCATAGCCGACGACTGCATCCTTGAGTTTCCCCTTGCGAGGCCAATTTCCTTCAATCAGGAACTCCGGCTTCAGGTTGGGATTGTTACCCAACTCCTTATCGATCTCCATACCCAAAACAAGTGTGGGTGCACTATTTCTCGAAGATCGGGTCAGTCCGGGCAGGTTGAGTCGATAGCGGGCGTGACGAAGTCCTCTGATATCCTGAAGAGCGTGACTCACTTCAGAGCGATCAAAGACAAATTTGGTTTCTCGTTTGGATAGGTATTCGGGATGATAGAGGGCAAGGTGACCGGAGCCGCTTTGAACCCCATTTCGAATAAATGCCTGATATGAACCTGTTTGAAGATTGTCGACAAAGATTGTGAGAAAAAGACTGCCTGCGATGGCTAGGATAGTGACGAAAGATCGCATCTTGTTTCTAAAAAGATTTCGCCACCCAAATTTGAAGATATAGCTCATTAGCGTGTCCCCAACGTTGATGCCAAAGGCTTGAGAAAGAAACGAAGCAAGGGAATCACACAGGTAACGGGACCAAGTAACAACATCAGAAAAAAGGGTAGAATTGTATTTTCAGCAGTTGGATAGGCTCGAATCATTGGTTCAATGGTAAGGCTTCCCCAGCTGACAGCACCAAACCAGGGAGAAAGATCAATGGGATAGCTATTGAGCAGGAAACTGAAACAGCAACCAAAGATCAATCCAAAGATTGCGCTGAACAAGGAAAGATAAAATCCTTCCAGAATCACCAGAGTACTGATTTGAAAGGGGAAGAGACCAATAGCACGCAAAATGGAAAGTTCCCTGGTTCGCTCAAGAATTGCCATACTCATGGTGTTGCTGGTAATGAGAATGACAGCAAAATAGAAGATGAAGACTAAAATGAGCTGGGTTACATCCCATATGTCCAGGACCTGCGATAATTGAGGTAACAGATCTCTCCAGGACTTCACAATCAGATCCGGGTTGAGTTCCTGAATCTTCTCTTTAAGTTCTCGGACTTCAAGTGGTCTTGAAGTGGAAAGAATCCACTGGTGGGCTTGTCCTTCGAAACCGAGGATTTCCTGCAGATGATTGATTTTGACAAGAGCCAGCTGACTATCGCGAAACTGATCGGAGCTGCTAAAAACTCCCTGGACATGAAAACGGGCACTGGCAATCGAACCTCTTGCCCCTTGGCCCATAGCGATGAGCTCTGAACCGATCCTTGCTTCGAGATTTTCACTGAGTTGTTCTCCGAGCAGAATAGGGTAGCTTTTGATTCCATCGACAACTTGAGGATTGTTGCTTGCTTGATTGGACAGGAACTCGCCTTGAAGTACATTATGATGGATTTTGGTGTTCAGAATCTCTTTTGGTGGGTCAACACCAAGTAGCATCACGGGTCTGGTCTTTTCGATCTGGTCTTTGCCCTTTTGAGCGATACCCGCAAGCATGGTTGTGATAAGGCGGGGAGCAGGATCTTTGAGAGTGAAACTTTGCGGAATTTTGGGGGCTTTGCTGGATGAGACAGTATGATGAAAATCCCGCTCCTCTTCATACTGATGTGAATTCATTTGAAAGTGACCATGATAATATTCAGTGGATTGAATAATCATGGACCATAGAAATCCATCATTAATACCCAGAGTCAGGATCAGAAGGGCAGTACCTGCACTCATGGCAAAAGTAGTGAGAAAGGTCCTGCGCTTGTGACGAAAGAGGTTTCTCAAAGCGAGCTTAAAAATCAGACTCATCGACGCTTCTTGAGGTTTCGCACAGAAAAGACCTTACCAGGGAGTTCACTATCAAACTCCAGCTTTTCGTAAATGATCTCAGTCTTTTCTGACGGTTCGTCCACTGGATAAACAAGTAGCTTCAAAGGAATAAACCTGCCCGAAACTTCCTGCACGTCTTCAAAGACCAGTCGCCGAACCAATTCCTGGTCTTCGTCATAATACTTTACTTCCAGAGGGACTCGCGGTGATTTCTGGATGCTGTATTCAAGTGATCCCCAGACTACAGCGGAGTCTTCCCTGGGGGTGGCTTTGATCTGATAAATTTCAGGAGTTTCCTTGATCAGAGTAAAATCATAAAGCTGATCCACCTTGTCACCCTTGACCAGATCATCATTGGTAAAGTGAGAACCCATCCAACTGTCCCCCATCAGTGAAGAGGGAATCTTCAGGATTCGATCGACTTTGGGCAGATAATTCCACATGTGATCTCCCACCTTGAGTGTGACCGTTCCCCGCTCTTTCACGGGTTCAATTATACGTGCCAGAAACTTGTCACGACCCTCTCCCATGCTCTCAATCTTGAGTTTACGGTCCCAGTTTTCTTTGACCACATGCATGGTCATGGTGGCCTTGGAAGTTTTGGCCTGATACTGGGTTTCACTGGCTCGGATGAGCTCAACCAGATCGACGGAGCTTATCTGTCTCTGAGCATCCCTGGCCTGGCCTGATAGTGATGGAATAGAGAGTAGCAATAGTGTGAATAGAATTGACGAGAGTTTCATAGGTTCATCCAGTCTGATTTTGGGATATTATCATAGCAGATTCATGATTTGTGACTTGCTCATAAACTAAATCCTCAAAATTCAGGGGAATATGTATCCTCTTGCAGCTGACAGGAACTTTGTGTTTGGTGATTGTTGGAGAGGCTATAGTGAGGACATGAGCACGCCAAAGCCAGTAGAGAAGCAAAAGGTCGGAGGACTAATTTTTTGTGGATGATGAGCCCAAGAATCTGCAGTTTATGGGTACTATGTTGCGTCACAGCAATTACGAAATTGAATTTGCTTCTTCTGGAAAACTGGCCTTGAAAAAAATGCGGGCTAACAAACCGGATCTGATCCTGCTAGATGTAATGATGCCCGGCATGGATGGATGGCAGGTTTGTGAAGAGCTTAGGGCAGATAAAGAGCTCAAGGATATTCCCGTGATTTTCATGACGGCTCTGACCAGTCAGGAAGATGTGATGCATTGTTATGAGGTAGTGGGATCGGACTACGTGAGTAAGCCCTTTCAGGTCGCCGAACTTCTGGCAAGAGTCAACACAAACTTCGAGTTAAAAAGGTCCCGTGATCAAATTTCCATTCTCAAAGAACGTCTTAGAAAATATGAAGATGCAGAGCTGATGAAGCAGCTTGATTAAGACCGCTTGAACTCAAAACAAGCTGTATCCAGATAGTTTAAACAGCTTGTCTCTACTCTTGGTTGACAAGTCCCTACTCAGGTTTACAGCGGATATCAGAAGCTTGCTAATCGAATGATTTGCTTTTGACTTTAGTGTAGAGAGATCGACTTCACCGCTCCCAGACCTTCCATAGAGCGTGTGTCCACCTCAATAGCCAGTCCACTGACTCCGGGGTATTCGACGCCTGGAAAAGCTTTGGAGAAGTGATCTTTCAGATCAATTGTGTTTTGGACAAACTGACCTTCTCCCGGCTGGGCGACAGTGGTGTAACGTCCAACTTCAGAATATCTAGCGGGTTTGAAGTAGCGGCCGATGGGTCCGGTTTTACTCAAAACAAATCCTAGAAAATAGGGAACTCCTGCACTGGTCTTTCCGCCAAAGGAAACGACGATACCGATTGTTTGACGACGTTTATCCTCATCGAGCCAATTTTCATCTGATGCATAAGTAATGCTAGCCCAGTTCAGTTTCATGGTTTGAATCCTGCGCAAATGTGCAGCGGGAAGATCAGTCAGCTCTTTCTTTCTCAATCCAAAGAAACCGTCTCTTCGCTTACCAACTTGAAGATAACCATTCTTCTTTTTGGCTGCGATATCAGAGACAAAGAAAGAAGCCTTTTCATATCCTTTGCTGGAAAGGTAAGAATTGGAGGAACCTGAAAAGTTTGTGAAGTCTATTGAATAGAGTGCCGGGGTAGATGCGGGTGATCTGGGTGCATCTTCAGCACTGCTCTCTTCTTCCTCTACTCCAGAAAAACCTGGGGGTTGTTCGGCTTCACCCTGAGGTTCGTCATCTGAGCCTGCGATTTTTTCGGGCATCCCGGGCATAGAAGCGATTTCTTCACGACTGGAGGGCAGGTCCACTCTGGGAGGACCGTCTGCATCATCGGGGTTGGTTGTGAACTCACCGATGGTTAGTGGTGCTTCATCATCCTGAATGTCACCAAGGTCTGATATACCGAGATCTGGTGCCTGTGGACGGACTGTAGTGAGTGTATCCGGTCTGCTTTCTTCCTCTTCATCTTTATTCCCGCAAGCAGTGAGTTGCATGAGAATCACTACAATAAATAGCGTACGAAGTAACAGCAAACCAAGTTTCATAACAGTCACTACGTGAGATCTGGGGATTTGTTGCGAATAACCGAATAAACTACTTTTCTCAATACAGTATTCGGGAAAGAGATGCACCTTCAGAAGCAATGATTTCCAAAATTGAAGCTACGAGTTGTTGATTTGAAGAATAGATCAGTGTACCCCAATGGGGTATAATTGGGATATGGAAATTCTTGAAACCACGGTGTTCTCGAAGCAAGTACAGAAAGCTTTTACTGATGACGAGTATCGAGATTTACAGAATATCCTGATTCTGAATCCGCTTGCAGGAGATTTGATCCAGCAAAGTGGTGGATTAAGAAAAGTTCGTGTAGGTAGTCAAGGCCAGGATAAGCGTGGTGGATCAAGGGTAATTTACTATTGGTTCTGTAAAAGAGAGCAGATTCTCATGCTCTTGATTTACTCAAAAAGTGCGAAAGACGATTTAACAGCGGATCAGAAAAAGGTATTGCGTCAGATTATTGAAGCGGAGGAATAAGATGGAAGACAACTTATTCGAAGAACTTGTACAAAGCGTAAAACAAGCAAAAAAGATCATGAATGGTGAGGCTAAACCTGCTCGCAAGATTGTCCATGAAACACCGAATATAAAGAGCATTCGGGTGAACATGGGATTGTCTCAAACCAAGTTTGCAGCTCTGATCGGTGTGAGTTTGAAAACTTTACAAAATTGGGAACAAGGGCTTCGAATTCCACGAGGACCTGCTAGAGCTCTTCTTAAGATAGTGGAAGCCGAACCTGAAGCAACTCTGCGAGCTTTGCATTCTCAGCAGAGCAGTTAGAAGTCTTCCAACACGGCCGTTGCCATCAATGAAGGGATGAATAAACGCAAAGCGACGGTGAACCTCGGCAGCTAAATCCACTGAATGCATTTGTCCTGATTCAGATTCAATCCAACTGCAAAAGCTCTGAATCAGGGAGGGAATATTCTTGCTGCTCGGTAGAGGACATTTGGAACCGCGTAGGAAAACCTTTCTTTTGCGCCATTTTCCTGCATCCTGATCGTTGATTCGGTAATAGAAAAGCCGTTGTAACTTCTTAATATCGTTTGAGTGGAAGCCTGATTTTTTGATCAAACTGTACAGGTGATTGTAGGCGTCTGAATGCCCCAGGGCTTCCGAGTGATCCTTGATCGGTCTTCCGCCAATGGTGAGTCCATCTTCTATAACCACCTTGGTTTCAGACTCTGTTAAAGAATTACCTTCTAAAGCATTGCTTGTATAGGTTAGACCGATGTTGAAGTGTTGCTTCAACTATGCAGAGCTGTCCTTGTCAAGAGGGCGGATACTGTCAATTTCAGACTGAATTTGATCAATTGTTTTCAAAGTATATTTCATGCTTGATTTGTTCATGAGCTGCTAGATTTAAAGGGAATACAGAGGCTTATACCTTGATGGGCTATTTACTTTTGAGACTCTGCAATTTTATCGGCCATGAGTTTTTATGAGCGATTCACAAGTTTTAATAATACCGTACGAGGATGAAGATTCCAGTATTAATGGAATTCATTAATGGCTGTTGATTATGAAGGGTTTTGGACTGGGGCTTTCTTGCAGGTAGTTTGTCTGGAACCAAAGAAAATCTATTGGGATTTTGTCTGATAGGAGTCTTCCTGAAGTAATCTAAACTGTTCAGGAAGCAAGTGAAGTGGGATTTGTTGTCACCGTTTAAAAACAACTTAATGAAACGGTGTATCAAAAGCTTTGAGATTCACTTTGTGGTAATAGATTCTGGGGAAATACTCTCTTTTGTACTTTGGCCATGGGTGAATCTGTTATCTGCGGTTGCTTGGACGTGGATTTTTAGGATCGATGCGTCCCCGGTAGGGTTGATGAAGATGCGGTGCTTCATGATAGGGATTGTGAAAAAGTGATTCGTGCTGAGTTGAATAGGAAAAGGAAGGTCTACAAAGATTTCGGGTTGCATGGTTACCCACCCCCGGGAAGTTTTTGGAAACATAGCTTGAAGTCAAAAGCCGCTGACCAGGTTCCATGTTGTAGCTTCGTTATACTTTCAGTGAGCCTGGCCAGTCTTCTTTATGATAATAGGAGCCTGCAGGTCTGGGATAATAGGCTCCTTGACCATGACGATGCCTTTCAAATACGGCACGGACTGGATCGAAGGACTCACAGATTCCAATCAAAAAAAATATGAGAAAATGTTTTTGCATAGGACATGTTTCGAGTGCTACGCATTGGAATCTTCATGAATAGAATGGATTTCTTTAGCGAATTTATAGATGCCGTTACAAGAAGGGGCAATTGTGTTGTGTTTTAGTAAGATAGCGCTAAGTGAATTAACGCTTACTTTTGATCCCTGGGACGAATTCAAGGAGAAGATTCGATCCAAACCCGAATATCAAAATCTTAAGGATGAGATTGGACAGTCAGGATTTCTTGATCCACTTTTGGTTCGGGAAAAAGAGGGGAAGTTTATCGTGGATACAGGGACACAGAGGTTGATGATCGCGAGAGAAATGGGAGAGGGCTCATTGAATTGTTTTCTGTACGGAGAGAATCTGGAGCACCTTCTCTCAAATCATGAGTTTCACAGAATCAGGGACAAGAGTGAACTGGGTCAGTACTTTCGAAATGGTGAAGTGAATACTCTTTTGGATATTTTGGGATATCTTTCTGATGGAACTATTCAGCTCTAGGGATTGCAGTCCCGAACAGCTCTAAAGTCTAAAGTCTAAAGTCTAAAGTCTAAAGTCTAAAGTCTAAAGTCTAAAGTCTAAAGTCTAAAGTCTAAAGTCTAAAGTCTAAAGTCTAAAGTCTAAAGTCTAAAGTCTAAAGTCTA
>Ga0181591_10000231_pt1 | contig 41193 bp, 39 predicted proteins | sample 071ome_33_FD_133757 | JGI IMG/M metagenome (GOLD analysis project Ga0181591, IMG submission 133757) | Coastal salt marsh microbial communities from the Groves Creek Marsh, Skidaway Island, Georgia - 071412AT metaG (megahit assembly) | ecosystem: Environmental > Aquatic > Marine > Intertidal...
AAGCAATGGAGCTGTCGGAATACTGGGAGACTGGAAAAGTATACTTACAAATGTAGTGACTAAACAAAAGATGCGGAACTGGAAAATGATGACTAACTTTTACAGAAGAAATGTTGCTTTCTCAAACTGCTCGTGAAGAGGTTGTTACAAAGTATGTTGAGATCCTGGCGAAAATCCTTGCTGGATGCAATGTCCTGCATTCTTGACTTGATGAGGTCGAGCAGCTCCCCTTCTTTGCTCTGGGAGTTCATGATGTGATCCAGGTAGCTTCTAAGAATCTCTGCGGAAAACAATTCTTCCTGGATTTTTGAGGCTACGGAGCGAATGATTTCTTCTCTGCGTGACGGAACCAGACCTTGCCAGATTTTGTTAGGGTAGCGAGGATGAAAAAGCATCTTGATAGCAAGCCAGTTTGTTCCGTAGCCGAGAACAATGGGTAAAAAGAGCTTCAAGACAAGATTGTTCGCTTGCTCCAGCATTTGATAAAGCTGAATAGAGAGTGACGATCCTTCAATGAGCATTAGAGCATGAAGGGCTGGATAAACCAGAAGATGATAGGCCACGAGCCAGAAGATAGTAGCCTTGCACAGAATGTGGATGGCTTCCTGGGTTTCGACCATCTTTTTAGCCAGAGTGAGACTGAATGATTCCTGGTTTGATTCCTGCTGATCAGAGTCAATCTCTTTGTCATTGAGTTCTGCTTGAGGAACGTGAAAGAGTTCTCGACTCCATTTTGAGATAAGCTTGGTTAGTTTCATGATTTCATACTCAATTGCCAGTGATAGAAAGAGATCCGCATTCCAGTTAGAGGAAATGCGGATCTTGTATAGCAAGCTGATACGAGGGTGTGTTGCCCGACTCGTACCTGGCCGATATTACTTGGATTGAACGTAAGAAGCAGCTTGCTCGAGACCGTCAAACCAGATGCTCTGAATTGCTCTCATGTTCTTGTCTACCATATCAATGAAATGTCCCTGGTTCTTCTTGATGAACTCGAGGCTTTCGTTAGTTACTGCGATCTGCTTTTGGATTCCTTCATTCAGCTCTTCCTGAGCTTGAGTAGCTGCAGCTACAGACTCTTTCATTGTCTTTACAACTGTGTCAGTTACCAATTCGTTTACTTTGCGGCTTTCTTGAATCATTGTGTTGTAATCTTTCATTTCTAATCTCCTGTATATGATCTTTGTCTGTTGACTGTTTTGTTTGATTTGATGACTGTAGTGTAACAAAAATTAATGCAACCGCAACATATAAAATGAAAAAAGTTTAAAAATATTGCAAATGCACATAGAGTTGATTCCGAATTGAGTCTCAATATTGAGCTCAAGAACCGCTATTGATGCTTGATTTAGGACTTTTTTGGGTGAATTGCTGCACTAGCGTAATTTTGTTGATTATTTGCCATTGCTGGATCAAATATAAGTTAGATGTCGCGAAGTAGTGTTGAAATTGCAACAAATGGCGTGGTGCTTCACTGGAACTCTTTTCCTTCTTAGTTTATTTAGATCTGCTAACTTCAGAGTATATGAATGAGAAGTTTTTGACTTTCTTACCAGCTCAGCACACACAAGAGAGTTTAGACTGGGAATTCTAAATGTAAAGTTTCTACACTCAGGAATTGCAGAAGGTGGCCATCCTCTAAACGAGGTTGGCATCAAGATGGTTAGCCATGTAGTAAAACGATAGTTACGAAAAATCTGCTGAACTATGGCGCTCTTTGACTGGGTGCTCACCCCAGGTTTTGTTGACTCGCATTCCTCTGGATACAGCAGGGCGGGCTTGCAGTTGCTTGGACCAGCGCATCAGGTGCGTGTAGGATTCAACCTGTAAAAAGCGTGACGCTTCATAAAGATTGTTAATCATCAAATTTCCATACCAGGGAAATATTGCAAAATCAGCAATACTGATCTCATCCGCTGCGATGAACTCTTTGGTCTTTAGTTCGCTGTCCAGTAGATGGAGATGTCGTTTCGCTTCCATAGTGAATCGGTCAATTGCATACTTAATCTTTTCGGGGGCGTAGTGATAGAAATGTCCAAACCCTCCACCCAGATACGGAGCACTTCCCTGAAGCCAGAAAAGCCAGTTCAGCACGGCGGTTCTCTCCTTCTTTGGTAGAAACTGATCGAACTCTTCCGCCAGATACAACAAGATGTGACCGGACTCAAAAATCGAGAGTTCCTGCTCGCTGTCATAAAGAACAGGTATTTTGGAATTGGGATTCATGGAAACAAAATCGCTTCCGAATTGCTCGCCTTTACCTATATCTATGTAGAAGGCTTCATACTCTGCCTGGGAGCACCCTTTCTCCAGGAGTTCTTCAAACAAGATTGTGACCTTTTGACCGTTGGGAGTCCCCAGGGAATAGAGCTGAAAACGATGCTCTCCGCGGGGTAAGTCCTGATCAAATCGTGGGCCCGAATCGGGACGATTTAACTTGGAAGAGCTTGCTCCTCCTTCTTTTTCATCCCACTCCCAGACTTCTTCCGGTTGGTAGTTCTTGTCAGTTTCGTTGCTCAGAATCTATCTCCTAGTTTGAAAGCAATCCACGAACGTGTGTATAGACTTGTTCTTCATGGGCCAAACCCACATGAGAACTTTGGAGGTTGATATTATTCGCACCTTCTACGCCATATCCACGTATGTGTTCTGTAATCGAAAATTGACCCACCTAGTAGGTAAATTGTAACCGAATTTTGGCCCACCTCCAACAGCCTCCACTTTAAGTTTGGGCTTGATATTTATGAGCTATCTTTGTTCAGCGCTACTTAAAGTTCGATGGAAAGGGCAAAATCACTGGAAAAAGGAAAGGGACCGTACCAACCAAGGTACGGTCCATATGTCGCTGCAAGGAGTAGTCAGGAATTAGGCAGCTTTGGTATCAACCGCAGCTTTCTGAACTTCCTGTACTAACTCTAAGGTCGCTTCTAGAGCTTCCTTAGAAATCTTGTCCGAATTTTCAATTGAGAGATCCATTGCTTGCTTCATTTGCTTCTGAGTCAGGTCAATCATGCTTTTTTGAGCAGTCTTCATTACTTCAAAAGACTCTCGGTACAAGTCCATTTGCTTTTCTACCAAAGCTTCTACTTGAATTCTGGTCTTGTCCATAACCTTGATGGACTCTTCCATGTTCTTGCGAGTTTGCTTGTTAGCAGTTTCTACAACTTTTTGGCTTTCTTCTACGATTACTTTGATGTCTTTCATTTCAATCTCTTGTTTTGTTTTGATGTTTTTAATTTCTATTTAATATATGTTTTTGTCTGTTTCGTTTTCGTTGATGCAATAGTAACATTAAATAATGCGCACGCAATACTTTTTAAAAATAATTTGAAATAATTTTAGATTTAGATCCTAAGGATGCTTTCAAATCCCTTTTAATAGTGGATAAACAAGGGTTTTAAAAATGTTGCAGAATTGATATATGACTTTCACCACGGACATAAAACAGAATCAATTGGTGAACATTTAGGAGTTTGAGCTAGGATTATGTTGCAAATGTGTCATAGATAACGACCAAGTTATTGCACATGCATTGAACTACCCAATGATCTGAGAAAACAGTGAGCAAACAATTCCTCTCTTTTTCTTTATAGGATGGCTGGAATCCACTATACTTAAGGCCTTCATTGATACAGGCTCTGGATCGGCAAACACTGTTCAAGTGGGAGGGAGTGATTGTGGCTAACTGGAATTCCTATATTCGTATTCATGACGAGGTCAATCAGGCTTTGACTCAAAGAAAAGCTGTAGTAGCTCTTGAGTCGACAATCATCAGCCACGGAATGCCCTATCCCAAAAACCTCCAGACTGCCATGAAGTGTCAGGAGATTGTGAGAGAAGCTGGAGCAATTCCTGCCACTATCGGGGTTATTGAAGGTGTTCCTGTGGTTGGTTTAACTCGCGATGAGATTGAGGTACTGGCGCAAGAAAATGATGTGCACAAGATTTCCAGACGAGATATTCCATTTGCGATTGCGAAGGGTTTGAATGGTGCGACCACAGTAGCCAGCACTATGATTCTTGCGAGATTGGCCGGGATCCAGGTCTTTGCTACGGGAGGAATTGGTGGAGTGCATCGAGGTGCACAGCAAACCATGGACGTGAGTGCTGACATTACTGAACTTGCCAAGACCGATGTTGCTGTTGTCTGCGGGGGATGTAAATCAGTCCTGGATATAGGTTTGACGCTGGAGAACCTCGAAACCCATGGAGTATCCGTCCTGGGCTACAAAACCAAAGAGTTTCCTGCATTCTATACTCTGAAAAGCGGTTTTCGCCTAGAGTTTCAAGCAGATGACCCCGCCGAGATTGCAACTGCCTTGAGAGCCAAGTGGGATTTGGGGCTTAAGGGTGGGATGGTTATCGCCAATCCAATCCCCAAAGAGTTCGCCATGGATCAATACCTTATTAACGAAGCGATTGATCAGGCATTAGAAGAAGCTGAAAACTCAGGAATCTGGGGTAAGGATGTGACTCCCTTCCTGCTTTCCAAAATCGAAGCGATTACCGAAGGGTCCAGCCTTAATGCGAATCAGGAGCTTGTTTACAACAATTGCCTGCTAGCTGCTCAGATAGCTGTAGAGCTGGCAAACAAGGCGCAATAGCTGTAGAACTGGTAAACACTACGCAATACCGCAGTTTTCGGGCGGCTAGCTTGAGTCAGGCTCACTAGCCAAATTTCTGTTGGCTATCAAGATTGAAACTGTAGTCTATTCACATTGCAGTCAATTCAGCAGCATTCACTCTTTATCAAACCAGTGCCGGGTTCGATTGGCCAGTGCAACCAGCGAGAGCATCACGGGTACTTCAACAAGAACACCCACCACCGTTGCCAGAGCTGCCCCGGAGTTCAATCCAAACAAACTGATTGCAACCGCAACAGCCAGTTCAAAGAAATTAGAGGTCCCGATCATGGAAGCAGGGGCAGCTATATTGTGTGGAATTTTGAGCCAGTAAGAACTGGCATAGCTCACAATGAAAATCCCGTAACTTTGAATCAACAACGGAATGGCAATCAAAATTATAATCAGTGGCTTTGCTACGATCACATTGGCCTGAAATCCAAAAAGTATGACCACGGTTCCCAGCAGACCTAGTATAGAGTAGGGTTTGATTTTTCCTGTGAAGGCTTCGACTCTCTGTTCATTATCAGCGAGAAGGAATCTGCGTGTGAGGTAACCAAACACCAGGGGAATCACAACATACAAGACCACACTTAATATTAGAGTGTTCCAGGGCACGGTCACTGAACTGACCCCAAGTAAAAATGCTGCGATAGGAGCAAAGGCAAAGACCATGATCAAGTCATTGATCGAGACTTGCACCAATGTATAGACCGAGTCCCCTTTTGTCAGTGTGGACCACACAAAGACCATGGCAGTGCAAGGAGCTACACCGAGCAAGATCATTCCTGCGATGTAATCTCTGGCGTTGGGAAGTTCAAAATAGACCGGATAAATCTTGATGAAAAACAACCAGGCCAGAAAAGCCATCGTAAAAGGTTTGATAAGCCAATTCACCAGTAATGTGAGCAAAATCCCCTTTGGCTTCTTTGTGATTTCTTTCAGGCTGGCAAAATCGATTTGAACCATCATGGGGTAAATCATTACCCAGATGAGAATTGCCACTACCAAATTCACTTTGGCATATTCCCATTTGGCCAGAGTTTGAAAAGCCTGGGGTGCAGCCAGTCCAAGCCCGATACCCAGGGCAATGCAAAGCCCAACCCATAGACTCAAGTATCTCTCAAAGAGACCCATGACCTGTTTTTCATCAGACATAGCGAACTTCTTGTGGGTTTAGTTTTCCAATCTCATTGAGAGTGGTGCTGTTGATTTCATCCTCATTCAGGTTCAACAGCTCTTCAATTCTGAACTTAAGAATTTGATAGGCTTCTTCAAAAGGAAGTCGTTCATCGCCAGCTTCAACTCTAACTTTTGGAGGATCGAAGACTCCCCAATGTGCCCTGATTGCTTTGGACAAATAGGCTGGGCAGCTCTCTCCATTGGCATTGTCACATACTGTGATCACCAGGTCGAAATCAATATCTTCAAACTCATCCCAGGATTGGGACTTCAGCCCCCCTGTATCAATACCATGAATCCCCAGAGTTTCCAAACTGAGTGGATGAACCTGGCCTGTTGGCTTTGAGCCAGCACTCCAGGACTCAAACCTCCCTCTACCCAGCTCCCTCAAGGTTGCTTCGGCGAGAATACTTCGGCAGGAGTTACCTGTACATAAAATCAAAACCTTCTTCAAATCTGACACGAGATTTCCCCTTTCTTTCGTTCAAGCCAGGAACTACATCCCAGAGAATCGACATCAACAGCCTTGCAGCAGTTGCTTAGGAGAAAGCCAATCAATTCATCAATACTCTCCATACGAAAGGAATAGTAGATCTTGCGCCCTTCCCGTCGGGCTTCAAGAATTTGGGCCTGGTGCATTTCCTTGAGATGAAAGGAAATGGTGTTTTGGGGAGTTTTTAATCGCCTGGCTAAATCTCCAGCTGGAAGTCCTTGACTACCGTACTCCACAAGAATCTTGAATATTTTGACACGACTTTCCTGTGCAAGAGCAGAAAGTGTTTGAACAGATTTTTTAATGTCTTCTTCCATAAGCCCTTAATTCAATATATCTAGAATAATGGATATATTGTTCTTGAACAAGTGAAATTTCTGGCATTTCTTTTTGGGGCCTTGTTTGTACCAGAACCTGGAAAACGAAACCATGACATTGGGAGAATCAATAAGGTTGTTTGCTGCTTAAATGATGATGCGCAGTACAATAGTTGGTATTCTGATGGAATCCCTGACACTCTCTATGAATTAGAGGATTAACCTATGCCCAAGTATCCACACCTCGAAACACCCCGACTGATTTTGCGGATCCCTAAACCATCCCAGGCACAATACATGCTTGATTTTATGACTGCGAACAAGGAGCATTTTCTTCCCTGGGACCCTCCTAAGGCCGCTGACTTTTATTCATTGGGATACTGGGAGCAAAGAATCAGGTTGAGTCGCAAGGAATACAGGGAAGGAAAGAGTCTGCGAATGGTTTTTTCTCTGAAAGGGAACAAGGAGCGAATCATTGGTGATTGCAACTTCAGTCAAATTTTTCGAGGGCCTTTCAATGCCTGCATGCTGGGATACAAGATTGACAAAGAGTTTGAAGGCCAGGGTTTGATGAAAGAAGCGCTTCAGTTTTCAACTCGTTATTGTTTTGAGATTATGAAGCTCCACCGCATTCAGGCAAACTATATTCCCGCGAACTTTTGCAGTGGAATTCTCCTAGAGAAGCTTAGCTTTGTGAAAGAAGGTTTTGCCAAGAATTACCTTTTTATTAATGGAGATTGGCAAGATCATGTTCTCACTTCGCTGACGAATCTGGATCCATGCCCTCCCAAGACTCCTTATCCAACTTTTTCTGGAGCGCTTCCAAAGTTTGGGTAAAACATTTGATGAACTGTTGTAGCTGAGGGCTGTCCTGATCGCTGATTCTGGAGTTGACTTCAATTTGAACCGTGTCCAGAGCAAGTTGTTCTCTGGCAAATCTTGTTAGGGTCAGATTTTTTGAAGCACTGAAGAAGTTGCGACTGGTCTTGAATCCACAGTTCGTAAACTTTTCATACAAGAAATCACTCAACCAGGGATAACTTAGCAGTGATTTGGAATGCATGTCCCCAAGATCGATATCAAATTCTCTGTGGCGAGCTGCACTATGGAGATCAAGAATCAACTTGATTTCTTTGTTTGCGTCTACAGTCTTCTTCAGAGCTTTTCGAAAAGGTGTCCAAAGAACTTTATAGGGGTCAATTCCCCGAGCTCTCCTTAGGAAAAAGAGATGATGATTGCTTCGATTGGCGAGAAGTTCAATTACGGGTCCCGTGTTCCAGTCTGCTTTCTTGTAGCGACCATAGCGAAAATGATTGAGGGTGTGGGGGGCGGTAATCAGTAGAGAGCTTTGACCCTTGCGATAATAGTGCATGGGCTGATTGGTTCTTGCTGGCATATTTGAGAGTTGAACATACAAGGAACGATAGAGCAGGAAGTCATCCTGAAGCTCCTGCAGAGTTTGTGAGGCATTGCAGGGAACCAAGGCAAGGATGAGGATTATTTGTAGCAGTAATGATCCCATAGTAAGACCTTCTCTTCTCGAAACTCCCCACCCGGTGGTAGTGTCGTCTCCTTGACAAAATAAATCTGAAAACTCTTGAGTGGTTTCTCATTCGGATACTTCAGGGACCAGGTTCGACAAAGATATTTCCCATAGTAGAGTCGGTGTTTTGAATACTTCTTGTCCCAAAGATTCACCATGTATTTTCTCCAGCGTTGACTCTCAAAAGTTGAGCTGACCAATTCCGGTTTATTCCAGTCAACGGGTCGATGCATTCTCCAGAGATCAAACTCGGTACCATCAGAAAGCCTGGCCGGGATGACATACCATCCATCATCCTTGAGTGGATAAGGGGCGAACATACTCCAGTACTGATCGACTCGGGCAATCATTCCAAACCAGTTCGCAGAGGTGGGGAAGAATTTTTCGTATCTTTTAAAATCAATCGAACGAATATTCCAGACGCTCATGTACACGATGCACACAGCACAAAAAATCATCGCGGGTGTGGAGTTTTTGAAGCTCCAGTTCGTCCATTTCAATCCTCTGGTGAGAAAGGAAAATTTCTTGCGATTGGAAGCTACAAGCTTGTAGGCACGGGTGCCCAGCCAAAAAACCGGAAAAAATCGAAAAATCGGAGTGAAAAATCTTAAAACCACCGAATACTGACAAAGCTGTACGAAGGCATTGAAGTGAAAATAATTCTGATTTTGAATCTGAATCACCCAGGAATTTTGCTCAAGCATCTGCTCATGAATTTCAGGATCACTTTGAGCTTCTTTGATGGGTAGATCTCTCGGAAACGCAAACTCACGAACCAGGTGAACCCCCTTTTTACAAAATCCGCAGTCAGCATCAAAATAGATTCTGACATCGTCCTGAAGAACTTTGGACGTCCAGCTGCGGAAATAATTGAAGAAAGAAGCGGGTAGAAAAGGAATCCAGGAGCAAATACTAATGAATGGAAACAAACCAAGCTCCATGGAAAAAAAGAAACCAAGATGCATGAGAGTGAAAAGAGTGATACTCAGGAGTCTGAGAACTGAGAGATTCCCGTAGGGTGAAAACACCAGAAAAACTCCCAGAAACTCCCATCCCAGAGTCCCGTAGGTTAGAGAGGAGTGGGACCAGTCCAACTCCCGGATGAAATTACCAAGCGGAGTGGTGAAAATGTCCAGATGGATCGCATAATAAACGGCAGTACCATCAAACCAGTGAGGGTCCATTTTTAAAATAGCTGTGAAGAAATAGACCGAAGCCGTCTGCATCAGAAGTCCGGCCGTAGCTATGCTTGTAAACGACGAGCTGTACCAGTTCAAATTTGGATGAAGAGCGCTGTCTATACTGAATCGAACATTCAAGGGTAGGAAGATTGCGAAGAAATAGAGTTGGCGAAACAGCACATCCCCGCCTTGCAAGACTACCGGATTGCGACTGTGTAAACTCACAAGAAGAACCCAGCAGACAAAGCAACTGATTCTGGTTTGGTAGCCCAGCGTGAGGCTGAGTGCAAAGATTGCATGAATGATAAAGAGCAAGGCTTGCCAGTAAAACTCACCGGAGAAAAGGTGCAAGCTCCAATGAGAAGCGTTGGCAAATTCACTCAGATAGGGTCCGCGGGGGAGCACTCCAAGATCTGTGTAAAAGGCTTCCAGATGAAGGCCACGATTGAAAAGGTCACAAAGAAGAAGCAGTCCAATTGTGATGCGAAACAGAGCCAGAGCACGCACATCAATGGAGAAAAATTTGGACCACATAGGCAAAGTATAGCACTGCAGATCAAATTTCGAGATAATCGACTTCATGAAGATTTATTCAGGGTTTGAGTCATTGGCGCAAGAAAATTACGAGCCGAAGAGAATTGTCAGTCTGGTACCGAGTTTGACTGAATTTCTATTGGAGCTTGGTTTTGAGAAAAGGTTGGTGGGACGCACTTTATATTGCGAAAGACCGGTTGATCTTGTGGAGTCCATTGCTGTCGTTGGAGGTACCAAAAAGATTTCTGTGAAGAAGGTACTGGAGCTAAAGCCTGATCTAGTTCTGGCTCAAAAGGAAGAGAATGATCGTGCTCAAGTGGAAGAGATTGCCCAAACGGTTCCCTGCGTGGTCAGTGAGATAGACACAGTGGATAGTTTTGTAAGTTATGTCTCTGATTTTGCAAGTTTGTTTTATGAACCCCTGGTCCAGGACTTTTACTTGGAAATTATGAACCTGAGAGATCAATGTAAGAAATCAGATCGTAAATACTCTCGCTGTTTGTACTTCATCTGGAAGGAGCCGTGGATGGTTGCAGGAAAAGGTACTTATATTGATTCTGTCATGAATCTGGCAGGTTTTGAAAATGCCTTATCTGATTCAAGATATCCGGTTTTGAACTGGGAAGAAATTCAGGAATTGAGCCCGGATCTCGTTCTGCTTTCTTCTGAACCGTACTCCTTTAATGAGTCCCATTTGAACTGGTTTCAGAGGAACCTGGAAAGTGCCAGGATTGAACTTGTGGACGGTAGATTTTACTCCTGGTATGGATATGCTTCTTTACAATGCTTGAGGTCCTTGAACGCGGGTTCTGTTTTTGCTAGAGTGCTAAGTTGATTTTTGGGGGAGCCCAAGTTTTATTTAGTAACATTAACAAATGGAGAAAACTATGTTTCGAATTTACTCGATGATTCTCTTGGCAATGGCTTTTGTTATTGCGCCAATGAATGTTGACGCATCCTCTTGCCACGGTCATGATCATGCCAAGAAGCATCACGCGAAAAAGTCTTGTTGCGGCGCAAAAAGTGACAAGAAAAAGGACTGCAGTTCTAAAAAGTCCTGTAGTTCCAAGAAATCCTGCAGCTCCAAGAGCAGCTGTTCTTCCAAGGCGAAATCTTGCTGCGGTTCCAAGGCTTGCGCTTCCAAGAAGTCTTGTGGCTCTAAAGCTTGTGGTTCCAAGAAGTCTTGTTCTTCCAAGAAGTCCTGCTGCTCTAAAAGTTCTTGTTCAAAAGGACATTCTCATAAGGATGGGAAATGTAACCTGAAGCCACATCTTCACAGTGCAGATGAGCATATCACTCCAGGTATGAGAAGACTCGAAGCCCTTCGCAAGAGACTTGCTGAAGAAATAGGTGTTGAGTACAAACCATCAAGAGTTGGACGAGGCATTCAAAATGGTGGTGCTCACAGTCATGCTCACCATGGACATGCACATCATGGTCACAAGCATTCTTCTTCCTGTGGCAGCTCTTGTTCCTCCAAAGGTAAGAAATCCTGTTGCGGAACTTGTGGTGGAAAGAAAGCCAAGAAGTCCTGCAAAGGTAGCTGTGGAAGCAGCTGCAAGGATGGAAAAGGCAAATCTTGCAAAGCTGCATGCAAGACCAGTGGAAAATGTGCTGGAGCTTGTAAGTCTGGCGACAAAGCCAAGAAGTCTTGTTGCGGAACTTGTGGTGGAGACAAGGCCAATAAGGCCTGTTCTTCCAAGTCTTCTTGTGGAAGCTCTTGCTCCTCAAAAGCTAAAAAGTCTTGCTGTGGAACTTGCGGTGGCGACAAAGCCAAGAAGTCTTGCTCCTCCAAGTGTAAAGGCAGCTGCAAGAAGTCCGGCAAGTGCAATGGTGCTTGTGGTACTTGCAAGAGTTCCTCCAAAGCGAAGTCTTGCTGTGGAACCTGTGGTGGAAGCTGCGGTGGCAAGAAAGCCAAGAAGTACAAAAAATCCAAGAAGACCAAGAAAGGTTACTTGAAGTACTAAGTGATGATCTGACAGATTTGTCAGCATTACACGCTTAAAAATCACAAGAGCGCTACCTCATAGAGGTGGCGCTCTTGTTTTAATAGATTTCAGAATCAATATTTGTCATCTTGAAGACTAGCAACAGAAGTGAGGATCTTATGTTCAAAGGCAAACTTTTAGCAATCGGGATTTCAAAGGATCGTGGCTCGGACATTGAAGTGCTGCAAAGGGCAGAACTTGCTCAAAACTCAGGCATTGTAGGTGATCGTTATTTCAAAGAGGGCCTGGAAGAGAACTACGAGGCGGCCATTACTCTGATTGAGCAAGAGAGTCTGGAAGGAGTCTTGCGAGACCATGGAATCTCCATTTCCCATAATGATTCCAGAAGGAATTTACTGACAGAGGGTGTTCCCCTCAATCATCTGGTGGGAAAACAGTTTCAAGTGGGTGAAGCTGTTTTAGAAGGATTTGAGCTGTGCGAACCTTGCGGGACATTGGAGCGCAGAACCCAAAAGGGTGTTCTAAAAGCTCTCCTTCATCGTGGTGGGCTGAGGGCTCGAATCGTGAAAAGCGGGACTATAGAGCTCAACTGCGAGATTAATTCCATATAAGAATGCAGCTTTCATATTCTTAAGGAGATTAGTCGGCACATTCTTTAGTGTTTATAGTTTGCACTTTCTTCATTGATGATATTGTCTGCATTGTCTGAAGCAAGGAACCATAAATCCGCATCGAAGAAGGTTCACCGAAATGTTGTCGATAGTCAGTGAGAACCGGAAACAGTTCAGTGGCCTACTCTAAAGCTTCTCTTCAATAATTCTCAAGACTTCCCTGGCGGAATTCAGGATGTTGCTGCCGGGGCCAAAAATTGCCGCGACTCCCTTCTCTTTCAAGCCCTGATAATCCTTCTGGGGAATGACGCCGCCACAAAACACGGGAATGTCTTCTGCATCCTGACTCTTTAGTGCTTCGATAAGGCCTGGCACCAATGTCTTGTGCCCTCCTGCCAAACTGGAAACCCCAACACAGTGCACATCATTGTCGATCGCACTCTGGGCAACTTCCTCTGGCGTTTGAAACAGAGGACCAACATCTACATCAAAGCCAAGGTCTGCAAAGGCAGTGGCGATAATTTTTGCCCCTCGATCATGTCCATCCTGCCCCATTTTTGCCACATAGATGCGAGGGCGTCTTCCATGCTTTTTGCTAAACTCTTCGCTCAGCTTCACCACGGATTCGAAATCGTCACTTTCATCATAGGAGGAGGCATAAACGCCGCTGATGAGCTTGTTAGAAGCTTCATAGCGACCGCAGACTTTGGCAATAGCTTCGCTCACTTCGCCAACTGTACAGCGAGCTTCCATAGCCTCAACACAAAGAGCCAGAAGATTGTCAGCACCCTCGGAATCATCCATTTTTGCTTTAGCACAGTTTTCCAGTCTGGAGAGAATGCTATCAACCTTCTTCTGATCTCGGCGGGCCTTGATTTCCTCAAGTCTCGCTATTTGCTTCTTTCTTACTTCTGTATTGTCAACTTCCAGAGTTTCAAGCTCATCTTCCTGATCGATTCGATACTTGTTAACTCCAACAATGACATCTTCCCCACGATCGATTCGAGCCTGCTTTCTGGCTGAGCATTCTTCAATTTTGAGTTTGGGAATCCCTTTTTCAATGGCCTTGACCATGCCACCATGTCCCTCAATCTCATCAATCAGCTTTCTGGCGTGATGAGCGAGCGAATTGGTCAGGCTTTCCATAAAGTAACTTCCCCCGAAAGGATCCACCACATGAGTAATGTGAGCTTCTTCTTGAAGGATCAGCTGGGTATTTCGAGCCCACCTTGCGGAATTGACACTGGGAAGGGCTATGGCCTCATCCATTGCGTTGGTATGAAGTGACTGGGTTCCTCCCAGAGTAGCTGCAAGTGCTTCTATGGTTGTGCGAATGAGGTTGTTGTATGGGTCTTGCTCAGTCAGGGACCATCCAGAGGTTTGGCAGTGTGTTCGAAGCATCATGGATTTGGGATTTTCAGGAGAAAACTCTTTGACAAGTTCAGCCCACAGTAGACGGGCTGCTCTAAGCTTGGCAATCTCCATATAAAAGTTCATTCCGATTGCAAAGAAGAAGGACAGCCGCGGGGCGAACTGGTCAATTTTCAGCCCTTTGGACAGTGCTGCCCGAATGTACTCCAGCCCATCGGCCAGGGTAAAAGCCAATTCATGAACAGCATCGGCTCCTGCTTCGTGCATATGATAGCCGGAAATGCTGATTGAATTGTAACGAGGCATTTTCTGGGAAGTGTATTCAATAATATCCCCAACAATACTCATAGACATCTTTGGAGGGTAAATGTAGGTGTTTCGCACCATGAACTCTTTGAGAATGTCATTCTGGATGGTTCCTGATAACTTTTCCTCACTGACTCCCTGCTCCTTCGCTGCCACAATGTAGGCAGCCAGAATGGGAAGAACTGCACCGTTCATAGTCATGGAAACGCTCATCTCGTCTAACGGGATCTGATCAAACAGAATCTTCAGGTCTTCCACACTGTCAATAGCGACGCCCGCTTTACCAACGTCCCCTTCCACTCTTGGATGGTCAGAGTCATAGCCACGATGGGTTGCCAGATCAAAGGCTACGCTTAAACCTTTTTGACCCATCTTCAGGTTATTACGGTAGAAGGCATTGGATTCCTCAGCAGTAGAAAATCCGGCGTACTGGCGAATAGTCCAGGGTCGGTGAGCATACATAGTTGCTCTGGGGCCCCTTAAGAATGGAAACAGCCCCGGGAGTGTGTCTGTGTTTTGGAGCTCAGACAAATCTTCTTTGGTATAAAGCGGTTTGACCTCTATACCTTCTGGTGTCTGCCAGTGAATTTGAGAAGGGTCCTTGCCCTTGAGTTCTTTCTTTGCAAGTTCTTCCCATTTTGACAATGAACTCATAAGCTTACTCCTGATTTAGTGATTTACTGTTGGTAGAGGTGAAGATTCGATCAGCGTTTCCTTCAACAAAGCCTTGAAATCTTTCTTCCCAGTCGTGCCCGCTCATTCCTTCCAGTGGAAAGCGATAGGCGAATTCGATAAAAGCACAGGGAACAGGATGAACTTCTCCATTTAGAAATTCAACTTCTATTGGTTCTGCCAGAGTTGAACTTTGCTCAAGCTTTAAATCCGAAGAACCCTTTATCTCTCCATTATCTTGATTGAGTACCAAGCCTTTCTCTTTGACCCACTCGTTGAAAGAAGTGAGACTTTGAAAATTCTTGAGATAATGCACAGCAATTGTAAAATGGTTCAGGCTGTTCCCAAAGAGAAGTGTCCAGGCCCCATATTCGCTTTCTTCCCGTAGACTGATATAGTCTTCATATTCAACTTTTCCCCAGCAAGGATACAGAAAGGACTCTGAGTTGAAGTTCTCGAGGCTCATTTGTTCTACTGGATCTGTTTTGTCCTTGAGATACTTTTCGATAATTGAGCGCGACTTTGCGGAAAGCTCGTGAACCTGCAGAGCGGAGATAAAAACCTTGGGAAGACTTCGATCCGGATGGGCCATATGAAGGGCTTTGAGTTTCTTCTTAACGAAAACGTAATCATTGCAAATCGTTTCATAGCCCAGTCTGGAAAAAAAGTCCTCAAGGACCTTGGTGGAAAAGTTACCGTATTGAAAGCTTCTTAAGGCAAAATGGTCCTCAATCCACTCTTCCGAGGCATCTTCCAGGAGTTTGCGAATGCGCTTTGCGCCATCCACCCTTTCAAGATATGCCTGATATAAAATCTCAATAATTTCTCGAGTGCTCAAAATATTCATTGATAAAAAAACCTCCAAAAATGATTCTTTTGTCCACCTTCAACTGAGTTGAATGAGGATGTTCGCTTCACATGGTTCCTATGCTAACCAATCCGTCGGGCTCTGTCGATACTCAGCTTGAATCAGTCTAAATCATCAGGAGTCGTAGCAAAAATGTCCGCAGTAGTTAAAACAACCTATAAAGAGTGCTCGACCTGCTTTCGTATTTACGAGAGCAGAAACCAGTACGAAGACACTACAGACTATGTAGGCGTTATCAGTACCGGAAAGTATTCAGATCGTGACCTGGAGCTGAGAAACTGTGTTTGTGGCTCAACTCTTGCCACCCATTGTGAAGAAGAGAAGAAAGACGCCTGGCCAAGTCCTGTGAAGAGAGTGAAGTAAAGCGCAAGCTTTGAGCGAAAAGACCCGGTAAACCCCGTTGATGTGCGTTTTTTTGGGACTCTTGAGAATTCATCCAGATTGCCTGAGCCGAGTCTGCAACAAAATTAAAGTTCTGAACTCAAGAATGCCTAAATATCTACTCCTAAAATTCAAACATTAAAAAAGCTATTTACTGTAGTCCTCATTTTCCGGCACCAGCCCTACCTTGGGGGTCAAGTGCTGCACACCGAGATAGAACAAGGGTGTATCCACCAGCGCAAAGAGCAGTTTGAAGAGATAAGACTTCAACATTAGTGAAAACAGTACTCCCCAGGTCTTTACATCTGGACCAAGCCCATCTGACAAAAAGAGAATGGTCATGATGCAAACAGTATCAATCACTTGTGATCCCATGGTGCTTCCACAGTTTCGAAGCCAGAGATGTTTTCCCTTGGTGAGTTTTTTCCAGAAGTGAAACAGGCGTACATCGATGCTTTGAGCTATGAGATAGGCAATCATGGAAGCAATCACATTAGGCTTCATGAATTCGTAAACCTTCTCAAAAGTAGAAGTTGCACCGGAAACTCCGGAAGCATCTGGTAAGGTATGCCCCAGCCACATGAGAAACAAAATCAGGACATTCATCCAGAAACCGGTCCAGACAACTTGCTGAGCTCGTTCTTTACCATAGAGTTCACAGATCAAGTCTGTTGCAAGAAAAGTAATGGGATAAGCCAGTAGACCAGCAGGTATGATCAAATCACTAAAGTAGGGAATGGGAACAACAACAAACTTGGTGATTCCCACAACATTTCCAAGAGCCAGTGAAACGATGAAGATTCCAGCGAGAAAGAGATAGATTTTTTCTTTTGTTTCCATTCATCAATCTTAATCGCTGGGATGATTAAGTTCAAGAAATCGAAAAATGGAGACACAAGGTTCTATAATAGAGGGAAGAAGGAGTCAGTATATGCAATCTTCAGCTGCGAAATGGTGGAACTACCAGGAAGCCTGGGATCGTGTCGTATGTACTCTTTGTCCCAAGGAGTGCAAGCTCAGGGAAGGACAAAGAGGATTTTGCTATCTCAGATTGCGCGAAGGTAAGGAGTTAAGAACCGAGGGATATGGAACGACATCGGGTATTGCCGTGGACCCTATTGAAAAGAAGCCCCTTAATCATTTTCTTCCAAACACAAAGATCTTGTCCCTAGGCAATATGGGATGCAATCTGGCTTGTAAGTTCTGTCAAAACTGGAGTATCTCCAAAGCAAAGGAAACACCCGTTCGACAGCTAAGCTCCATGGATTTGGTCCAGCTTGCCCGTCACTATGACTGTCAAAGTGTAGCTTTTACCTATAACGATCCCGTCATCTGGGCAGAGTTTGTAATGGACAGTTCCTGGAAGCTGGCAGAGAACGGCATCCATCCGGTGTTAGTTACTGCCGGCTACATTTCAAAGGAAGCCAGAACAGAGCTCTTTCAACCCATCAAAGCCATCAATTTCGATTTGAAGGCCTTCACTGAAGACTTCTATTTCAAGCTGACCAACTCCTCCCTGAAGGATGTTTTGGATACCCTGGTTTATACCCGTGAACAGACAGAGATCTGGATGGAACTGACCCATCTGGTCATTCCGGGAGCGAATGATTCTGATAAAGAATATTTGGCCATGCTGGACTGGATTGATAAGTACCTGGGTAAAGAGACTGTTCTTCATTTGACTGCCTTTCATCCTGACTGGAAAATGAAAGATGTTCCCGCAACAAAACATTCGGATCTGATTAAGAAGTATGATCAGGCAAAAGAACGGGGCTATCCCTGGGTTTACCTTGGAAATGTATTTGACCCAAAGAGGCAAACCACCCATTGCAGTAATTGTAAGAGCACTATTATTGAGCGCAACTGGCATAAAACCAGTATTTCTCAGGAAAGATTCCAGGGTACATGCGCGAAGTGCAATACAGTGATTCCCGGCTATTATGGATCAGCTATCAGTGCTTGCTAGTGTTTTAAACTGTTGAGCTGATACACTGGAGGCAAATATTCTGTCAAAGGGAGCCGTTGTGGATATCTATTCCAAAGTTAACGATGAGAATCTGAAAGTAGTACGCAAATTAATTCAAATCATCGGTGATGATCCGGAGCGACCTGGTCTTCAGGATACCCCCAAGCGCGTTTTAAAAGCCTATGCTGAGTTGTTTTCTGGCTATGAGCAGGATCCCGAAGAGATCCTTGGACGCCAGTTTGTCCAGGAAGATTACATCGTCGACTCCATGGTTCTTTGCAAAGACATCGAGTTTTATTCCATGTGTGAGCATCATATGGCACCCTTTACAGGATTTGCCCATGTGGCCTACATTCCTCGTCGGGGCGGCAAAGTCGTGGGCTTGTCCAAGCTTGCCCGACTTGTAGACTGTTTTGCCAAGCGGCTGCAGATTCAAGAAAAACTGACAGCTCAGGTGGCCTATACGATCAATGATGTTCTCAATCCGGCTGGTGTAGGGGTCGTTTTGCAGGCCAAGCACTTTTGCATGTGTTCTCGTGGCGTGAATAAACAAAACTCATCGATGGTGACAAGCAAGCTTCTGGGTGATTTTCAGGATAATTTGGCAACCAGAGAAGAGTTTATGCGTTTAATAGGTCCAGAAACTTCTCCACGACTTTAAACAGAGATTGGGCAGCATGACAACTTGTGCGTGAAGCTGTAAACAAGCCAGGCAAACATCTCCACGACTTTATAATGAAACTGATTGGATCACAGTAGATCGTTCTAGGCTAAAGCTTTTGAACAATCTGGATACCGTCACGCAAGGGAAGCATTAAATTCTCCACTCGGGGATCCTGACGAAGTTTGGTATTCAGTGAGTGAAGCGCATGCCCTTCTGCAGTTTGAGGGTTTAAAACCTCTCCACCCCAAAGCATATTGTCAAAGACCAGAAAGCCGGAGGGTTTGATTTTGGGAAGCAGTGCTTCGTAATAGCTGTCGTAACCCATTTTGTCTGCATCAATAAAAGCCAGGTCAATGGGGCCTTCGATCTCTGGAAGGATTTCCAGTGCATTTCCCAGGGCAAAAATCACACGATCCGAGTACCCGGCTCTGTGCATGAAACTTCTGGCAATATCGGTAGTACGCTCATTGACATCGATAGTAATGATCTGCCCATGGGGCCCTATGGCATCGGCGAGGCAAAATGTAGAGTATCCTGTGAAAGTTCCGATCTCGAGAACCTTCTTGGCACCCGAAAGGGCTACGAGTAGTTGCAGGAACTTACCCTCGAGATTACCGATCATCATTTGTGGATAGTCGGATTCCTGAATAGTAATTTCCTTGAGTTCTGCAAGCAGTTCATGGATTGGTTTGGTATGTGCTTCCGCATATTTTTCGAATTCTTTGATTCCCAGTGTGTTCATTTCACTCATGATTACTCCATTATGGTTTGCGAATGACAGAGCTTGAAAAGCTTTTCCCGTTCCGACTGCCATGAATTGTAATTTTATCTTTGTCGCTCTTTTTGATTCTCAGGAAGGCCTTGTAGACCGTAGAGATTGAGTCGAGTTTGTATTGCTCAACCTGGTGGATTACATCCCCATTCTCAAATCCAAGTTTCTGAATCAGACTGCCATCAGTAATACCCTGAATGACAAAGCCCTCTACCCTCTTCTTGTTAAGAACCGGACGCATTTGAAAGAGTTGAAAGAAAGTCTGTGCGCTGGATGTGTGAGACTGGATTTGGGCTACCGGAAGGTGGTAGCGATTCCCAACTCTGCTAATGCCAAATCTTGATTCCCCACTTTTGCGCTTATTGAGCATCTCCTGACGCTTTTCCAGATACTCATTGAGTTGAATTTGGCGATAACTGGCATCTCGTCGTTCGACAATGGCTTGTTTTGTACTGGGTGCAGGGTTTGCCTGAGCTTTTTTCGCAGTGTTCACACGAGCAGAGTGAGTCACCGTACTACCAAGAAATCCCAAAAGAATCATCAAATTGATTGTTCTTAGTGTCAAAGCAGATCGCAAAGCTAACTCCCTTCTTTTTCGTTGTGCTTTCATTCGTTATGATAAAAGCGTACGGCTTTGCCTGTTGATAACAGATTCTGACTCATCTGGAAAGCATCTTGTGGAGGAATATGAGTAAAAATGTGAAAACTCTCGAATATGATTTTGTCTGTATAGGAAGTGGGCCCGCCGGAAAGAATGCCGCCATGCAAGCTGCCAAGGCTGGTAAGCGGGTTGCAATAATCGAGCGCCGCAAACACATCGGGGGTGTTTCTTTACATGCGGGAACCATTCCTTCCAAGACTATGCGTGCTGCCATTTTGTATCTTTCCGGTCTTTACCAAAAGAGTTTTTACGGTAAGCAATATTCTTTGAAGACGAAAATCAGTCTCAAGGATATTCGCTATCGGGTAGAAAGAGTACTGGAAGAAGAAACTCAGGTGCTGCAGGATCAGATGAATCGTAATGGAGTAGATGTCTTTCGTGGGCAGGCTGAGTTTCTAGATAAGCATACTTTGAAAGTAACCTGTAAAGGAAGTAAGGACGAGCTGACTATTCGAAGCGAGACCATTCTTATTGCGACTGGCTCTATTCCTCGCCGGCCAACAGATATCCCCTTCGATTACCAGGTTCTGTTCGATGGGAATTTGTTTTTCTCCAATAAAACCAAGCGTAGAAAGTTGCCAGACTCGATTATTGTAGTGGGTGCGGGTGTCATCGGTATGGAGTATGCCTGTATGTTTGCCACTCTGGGAATTCAAGTTACCGTTGTGAATGAAAAAGAGCACATCATGGGATATCTGGATGGAGATATCTTTCACTTACTCAAGCGACATATGCTGAATCTGGGAGTTCGCTTCATCCTGGGACACAAGGTTCAAGCAGTAAAGAGAAGCAATGACGGTCATGCTCAATTGGAGTTGGAGGGACATCGTCCGATTCGCGCAGACGTCCTTCACTATGCTTTGGGACGAGAGCCATGCATTAACTCCTTGAGGCTGGATCGGGTGGGTATAGAGCTTGGAAAGAGAAATCATATTCTGGTGAACCGTACTTACCAGACCAATGTTGAAAATATATATGCGGCCGGTGACGTGATTGGCTTTCCGTCCCTGGCTTCAGCTTCGGCAGAGCAAGGCAGAATTGCTGCCTGTCACGCTGTGGGTATCGAGTGGACGGATACGCGAGAGACTTTCCCTTTTGGAATCTACACAATTCCAGCCATTTCCATGGTGGGCTTTACCGAGGAAGATCTCAAGAAAAAGGAAGTCCCCTATGCCACGGGAATTGCATTCTATCGTGAGATCGCCAAGGGCGTGATGATGGGTGATGAAGCCGGAGCGCTCAAAATCCTGTTTCATCCACAAACAAGAGAAGTCCTGGGAGTTCACTGTATCGGTGATCAGGCTCCCGAGATTGTCCACATCGGGCAAGCAGTTATGGGACTTGGAGGAACCATTGATTTCTTTGTGAATAATATCTTCAACTACCCCACCTATGCTGAAGCTTATAAGGTGGCAGCACTGAACGGGATTAACTCACTTGAAGGAAAAGCTACTTATTCGTCCCTGCTTGACGTTGAGCCTCAGTAGCTTTCTTTTGTCTGGCGTAGGATTCCTTTAGAGAGGAAAGATAGTCGTTGAATGGCTGTAGACCCAAAGACTTTCTTCTCTCGTCGATGCTTTCAAAATCTTCGATCGCACGGGGAATGATATTGCCCTTCTCATCGATTTCGTACTGGGTCCCGTATTTCTGCAGCTTGCCATCAAGAATCAGAATGCGATCTTCCAGAAATGCAATCTGTGCAGGTTCTACTAACCCTGGCTCCAGTGACTTGAAAAGCTTCAAGACTTCCTTTTGAAAGGCTCGGTCAAATTCGGCCTGATGAGCAATTAGCCAGCCTGCTTGAGCTGTATTTGCACCGAATTTACTGGCAATGGGCCAACCAATTCGACTTACAATCTGCTTGAATGCTTGAACTACTTCTTTTGCCTTTTGCTCATCGTACTGAGTGGAGCCGTTGCGCATGGAATTGCTCAGATTGGCAAGTGCAATGATTCGCGAGCCAATTGCCTCGACTGCTTTTCCTTCATTAAGCTGTGTGATTACTTTTGCAAGATCAAATGCGCGAACAAGTTTTCCGTTGGCAAGACGCTCTTCAATTCGACCTTTGAAGAGTGCGGAACTCATGGACTTGTCAAAGTAAGCCAGAGTGGCCTGAACTTCTGTGGACATACGATCCACCAAACTCAAAATTTCCTGATCCGTTATGATTCCTTCCTTCTCAGGGAACAGGTACAAATTGAGAATGAGACCATCCTGATCCATGGAGTGCGGGTCCAGCACTGCTTTGATACTGACAGGCTTGCCTGAAATGAAATTGAGCATGGATTGATGATTGGCGAATCTGGAGAGAGACTGTGCGACGAGACTGGAAACAACCCCTTTGTTGTATTGGGATACAGGCAAATCCTGGATCTGCGTTAGAGATTTGATTGGCTCTAACTTGTTATCCTCGTGTGCATGTACATTGGTCAATAGCAAGCCGGATGCGATGACGAAAGCTGGTATCAGGGTTTTCACTTTATTTCTCATTTGAATCGTACCTCCATCAAGGTTGGGATTGTAGCATTCTCGGATGCTGCTTTAAAGTAAGTATCTACTACAGTTTTCCCAACCATGAATCACTGATTTTCGCCGAGGCGCCTTGGGTTGATTCTGTGGGTCCAAGGCTTTTTGTCCGCCTGAATGGTTTCAATTGGTCTCTTGGCCTGGTCATAGACATCGATTCCTGAATTGACCATTGTCTTTAGTCCCAAAGCTCCTTTTTCATCCCCTTTACTTGAAGCCAGCCAATTGAGACGGATCGCTTCTGTTTCGTTTTGGGTCGTTCCCTTTCCCCACTCGAGCATACTTGCCAGATTTGACATGGCGGGCGGATAGTATTGATCAGCTGCCATTTTGTAGTAGCGGGCTGCAAGTTGGTAGTTTCTCTTAACCCCGACTCCGCTTTCATAAATCTCACCAAGATGGTTCATGGCAGGAAGGTAGTTGTCATCGACACAACTTTGAAAGAGGTCAAGAAGGTCCTGGGAGAGAAGGGCTCCTTTTTGTTCTTGCTCCATCAACAAGCCTAATTCATAGCGAGCGCTGAGATGGCCAAGTTCGGAAGCTTGATTCAGTAACTCTCGGGCCTTTTTCAGATCTTGCAAAACCCCTATGCCCTCACTATACATTTTAGATTGCAAATACCGTATGTGGGGATGGTCCGATTGACTTTGGGCTAATTCTTTCACAATCTTGGCGGAGGTACTGGTTTTACTTCGCATGTCGGATGACAGCTTGGCGTCATATTCAAGGCATTTGTTTCTAGGACTCCCTTTCCAGAGATGGCTTTGAGTCCATTGATTCAAACTTTTGAATTGATCGGGAGATGGTTGGATGGCCTCGGAGTACAGATAGCACTTGGAGCCAGAGTAATCCTTGAGGGTGAGTGCTCTGTAAAGTTTTTTTGCCTTTTCGTTGTCTTTGTCTGTCCCAAGACCATATTCAAGAACAAGAGCATAATAGAGTTGTGCTTCTGGTACGTCTCTTTCCGCGGCTTTCTGGGCGTACTCAGCTGCCAGTGAAAGGTCTTTGGGTAGATAGATCCCGTGTAAGGACTGCTTGGCCAACTCAAGCATGGCAAGCGGCAGGGAAGCATCTGCCGCATCACGCAGTGAATTTCTCAGCAAGGTTTTGTCAGTTCTTAAATTCTCATGCTCCAGGAGGAGTTTTGCGAGCAAAAAGTTGGCTGGTGCAAAAGTCCTGGACAGTTCGATATAACGTTCCTTGGCTCTTCCCAGGTCAGGAAAGACACTGATCCCGTGTTCTGTTAGCCAGGCAAGCATGGTGCTGGCCTGTAGACTTCCACCATCCGAAGCCTCTTGAAACCATTTCCAGGCCAGATCATCATCCTTGCGAATACCTTCTCCATAAAGATACATATAAGCCAGTGCCAACTGTGATTCGACATTTCCTCTTTCTGCAGCAGCCTTGTACATACTCGCAGCCTGTTTCACATCTGGTGGGAGGCCGAGACCGTGGTGTGCTAAAAACGCATAATAAGTCATCGACTGAAGTTCACCATCCATCGCCTTGTTCTTGAGCTCTTCGAGATTGATTTTGGCAAACTGCAAGGCCTGTACATTCTGGCGGACTGCAACCGTATAGATCTGGGGATCGGAGCGCAACGACTCCGGAGCAAATTTAAGAGCCCGACCATCTTGCTTGACAGCTTCCAGGGTAATCGCTGTTTGAGCTCGCTTGTCTTCAGGTACAAATTCCAGTGCAAGTCCATTTTGTCTTAGCGCAGTGAGGATGACTTTTTCTTTGGATAGCAGACTGGGTGGCACCAGAGAAAGACTGAGACCGTGCTGACTCAGGATAATGAGAACCAACTCCTCATCATTGAAGAAGTGTGATGGCATGTGGGAGCTTGCCAGATAAGACTGCTCCAATGCCTTTTTCACCAGCTCTCTGTCATTTCGTAGATCTTCTGAGAGTTTTTTGAGCAAGGTTCCATCGTAGCCGAGAACTTCCAGAACGACTTTGCGATTATTAAGCAGCACAGGCGACATGTATTGGTGAGCTTTCGGACTGGTTTTGAGAGCTTGAAGAACGATTTGAGGGTCTGAGCGGTTTTGCGTACTCAAAAACTGAAGGGCATCACCATTTTGATCCAGTGCGATTTGAATCAGCTCCTTGTCTGCATTGAGAGGACCTTGGAGATGCTGGAACATCATTCCATCGATTTTGAGTACTTCGCTCATCACTTCTTTATTTTTGTAGAGTTCGCTGGACATGGAGAGATAAGCTCTCTGATTGGATTTCAAAGCGATTTTTAATAGCTCCGGATTAGCACTTAGCGAGGTATGCAGGATTTCATAGAAGTTTCCGTCTTGCTCCAGAAGTGCTCTCATCACTTTGGCATTGGCCTTCATGCTTTCATGCATAAATTGCTGAGCTTCTACATTTTGTTTGATGGCTGCAGCGACTATATCCGGGTCTTTTCTGAGATCCAGGGAACTATATTGTAAATTGAGGCCGTCTTGCCTCACCGCAGCAAAGACAACCGTTTCATTGCGATTGAGATTAGCCTTTCTGTATTGCAGGATTTTCCCGTCAACCCGGCACAGTGGAACAAGACTCTCATCATCGAAGAGTTGGGAAATCTGTTTCTTTTGATTAATGTACTTGAGGGCGTCATCGAATGTGAATCGATAGGCACAGACTGCTCGATCCTCACTTTTTAGAAGTCCCCCGCCAAATACACTGCAAAAGTCCACCAGCTCCTGACTGTAGCGAGCCGCATCCACTGATCGCCATCTGCGAAAGGAATGCCAGCTAAGGAAGGAAAACAGATCATCACGATAGGCATCTTTCTTGATAAAGCCGGGCACCTTGAGTTGTAGGCTTTGAGTTCGATTGAGGCTCTTGGCGATCGAGTTTTCGTACTCTCCCCAGGTCATGGCAGACTCCTGATGGAAAGTAATCCATTTCTTTTCATAATCGATGAGTCTCGAGTAAGGAACGAATTGATCAGAGTGACGAATGATTTTGTTCTCAGTGACAAGGTATTGGCTGGCCACTTCGAGTGCTTGAAAGTCAGGCTTCAACTCAGCCACATTAAAATCAGGCACGACCAGAATGGAATGAACCTGCCACATCATGTATACAGCGAATGTAGCCGCGAGCTGACCCAAAGGTATCTTGGATCGATTGCGTTCCTCGATTTTTGTCAGGCTGTAGGCGAGGTCTGAACGATCCAGTTTTTCACAGATTTTCTCAGCAGACTCATGGACTGTAAAATTATACTGACTGATTCGAAGTAGACACTTTCCTCCACGGTCCTCCACCAAAATCTTGAACTGGCTAGTCTTTGAAATGACATCGTAGTAGAGGGTCATTCCCATAATCTTACGTGTAACTGCGATGAACTCCTTGTTGAAGAAGAGATGGACCCTGTTTCTGGATCCGCTTTCTTTTCCCAGATAAAGTGCCATTAACCCCTGGGACACTTCGAACAAGTCTTCATCGCTGTTAGGAAGCTTTCTCGCAGAGGAGATCAAGGCGACGATTTGCTTCTTCTCAGGAGCATATTTTGAGCGTACAAACACGATATAGAACGCATAGAGAAGACAAGCGGCCGGAATGATTCCGCTCCAGGAAAAACTGTAATAATGTCTGGCGAGATAGGCTGCCATCAAAGCCATTAAGCCAGGTTTGATGATGTTTACAATGAAAGGGAACTGCAAAATCCTGGTGGTGAGGATTTTCGTGGAGAGAAGCGGAATAACTACCAGGCCTCCCACTACAAACAGAAACGCCAAAAATAGACTAAGATAAGCCTCGAAACTTGCGTCAGCAGCAAAGGACCAGTTGGCATAGAAGAACAAACCTGCTCCCAATATTATGGGGATAATCACAAAATAACTTCTGGCAACTTTGGAGATTACGGTTGATGCCTGGCCTAGTCTCACACCCAGCATATTGATGGGTAACACCAGTTGAGATTTTGAGGTTAGAAACTTCTTACGAAACAGGTAGCCATCTGCTACACCATAGAGTGGGAGCAGACACTGAAATTTTCTAAGCTGATCAAAGCCGTAGATGTAAGTAAAGTTGGGGATAAAGGGCAAATGCCTGACCAGAGAGATATAGGTGTAATCATTGTCATCCTGATAAATGAAGATGGGTTTGTTGCGATCATGTAGAGCCAAATGATAGATCTGTCCAAAATCAACGAGCTTAATGAAGCGCGGGTGAATCTGACAGTAGCTCAGGCTTTTGTTCTTTCTCCAGGCGTAAAGCATGATCGAATTTACATAACAAACAGGAAAAAGGGCGATGACAAGGAAGCTGAAAGGTAGCAGCTTCTGGAGATGGTCTAAAAGTAATCTTTGGTCCGGTACACCTGCGACAAGAGACTGCAGCAAGCCCATAAATGCTGGTCCAATATAGTTGATGTTAAACAGACAAATCAGCAGAACCAACAGCGAAACAAGGAGCTGCAGACCCATGATAGTCGGGCCGTAATATCGAAAATAGATGTCCTCGTGGAGGTGAGACTGTAAATACTCCAGTTTCTTTTGGAGAGTTTCTGAACTGTTTTCACGAGTAACAGTAAGCAAGAGCTCCAATGCCTTGTGATATTGATGCCTCTCCATGAGGCCATCCACAAGACTCAGGCAAGCTTCTTCCTTGCCAATTTGTTCATCATTCTCATCCCACTTCAGATAGCTCCAGTAATGCTCAAGAAGGATGGCCGGGTCGACACCCAGATAGTCAAGATAGACCTTTTCTTCTTTGTAAATGGATTCACTTAGCCCACTGCTTTGAGCCTTTTCCAGATATTCTGCGGCTTCGATGTTCTGGTAAAGCTCGAGATGGATTCTATAAAGAAGTGTATAGCGCACTTCGTAGTTCAGAGGAATGGAATAGTTCTCCAAATCCTCTTTGGCAAGCATATGATCACCCAGTTCCCTGGCTTGAGTGATTTCCTTGAAATACTTGGTTGATTGATCGGGAACCAGAAACTCAAGTTGTTCAAGAACAGTCTTGCGCTTGGGTTTCTCCTGGGCGATTTTTACTTTGATTGTCGCCGGTGAGCTGGCTGGCATCTGCGGATACTCTGCCAGCATGGCATCGGGAGAGGCTGGCTGGGGCTTGGAAGGTACTTCAGGGGAATTGGAAGATTCTTGGTATGAGGACTGTTGTTTTGTTGGCTCAATTTTCTCAGACTGGATCTGCTCAGCTTTTACCGGAACATCCTGATCGAACAATTCTCGATAGATTTCCTGTTCGTAACGATCTTCAATCTCCAGTACCTTGGCCAGTTTCTTTAGAAAGTGTTTGCTTTCCTTTTCATCGAGTAGAGTTTGAAACTTCTTGTGATAGGCCTGAAACAGTCTGGTGTAGTTTAGAGCGGACTGCTGCGGTTTGGCTTTCACTTGTTTGGCAACCGCCGATTTGATTTTCTTGAGTCGCTCGGGGGAAGCTTTCATTGCCTTTACAAGTTTTTGATAGGCTTGCTTTTCCCAGTCTTCAACGACTCCATCACGGGCTACGTGATAAAGAGTTGTAGCGAGTACAAAATCAATGAGTTTTTGCTTGGTCTTTGAATCCATTCTCTACGAGGCACTCTCCGACAGACTTTGGATTGACAGGAGAAAGGAAAGGGCCTGCTGACTTAAATAGCCCTTGCTCAGCATGATGTCCCCAAGTTTTTTGTGAACATGGTGTTCCTGGAAATACTTCTCCTGGATTTGTAGACACTCTTTCAGCTGTTTGCTGTCTAGCAAGGCGAACTTTTGAGCCAGATTTCCAAGAAGATAAGACCCCTTTCGAAAATAAAGGTGCTTTTGCAGCTCAAGGCAGCGCTTGAGATTTTCATGACTGATGTGACCCAGATCGTAAAGCAGGGCACCAAGTTTCATACCGGGGTCACGACTTTGAATTTCGAGTGCCTGTTGAAGTTGATTTTCTTCAATGAGTCCCTGAGCCAGAAGAATGCCTCCGAGTTTGAAGTTCTCTTTCTGCATGGTGTAGTAGTCATCCACTTCCCGGTTGGCAATTTTAAGAAGACTTTCTTCCAGATATTCGAGTTCGAAGGCTTCTCTTTCCTGAATTCCCAGTCGCTTGCGCTGGATATCAAGGAACCTTCTCTCATCCGGGGTCACATGCTGGTCTGCGTAGACTATGCGCACGTAACCCATGTACTCGGTAAATGCCTTTGTTCTTTCCTTGACCAGAGGATGCTCACTCACATCAATCCCAAAGCGTTGTTCGCACTCAACCAGGATGGGATTTTGAAAATCAAGCAGGGCGATTTGAACAAGAGTGGCTTCCAAATTTTCCAGATCATTGGATTTCAGGCAACTATCAGCCAAATCTCTGAGGCATTTGAGTTCACAACTCCAGATTTCAATTGCTCTTAGGGACAAGTTCCTGGCTGTCTCCATCAAGATTGCTCTCTCCAGTGGTCCCGGCCCTTGAGGCTGGATCATGGATGCAAATTTTTCCTTATAACTTTGCAAGCGATTGTTCAGATCAGTTTCTTCTGGAATTCCCAGCTCTTGCTTGACCATGGATTCCAGTTCACGCAAGCGATCCAGTCCGATATTGTAGACTTTGTGCAGAATTTGAATAGCCTGCTCTTCACTCTCATCGATGAAACCGTCTTTCCAATAGTCCAGAAGCTTATAGTAATAAATCCTTTCCTGCTTGCTTTGAAATTTACTTTCCGGGCTACAATCAAAAATTTCTCTTAGAGTTTTCTCAAAGTTCTGGTCCTGGACTGTGTTGTTCACTTCATAGATTTTGTACTCACAGCTGCTTCCTTTCTGGGACACAAAAAACGCAAAATGACTCTGATCAACAATATCCTGGGACCTTGAGGAGCTAATCAGAAAGGGTGAGAGATTCAGATTTAGTTCATACTGAGGATGATCCTGATCCTCTGTTTTGGAGAGCAGAAACACAGAACCAATCTCAAGTCGGGATTCATGAAGAGATTTAAACGGGATAACCAGATTTCCGTGATGAGCTCTCAGGAAGTTGACATAACCCTTACTGCTCGATAGAAAGCTCTCCAGGGTAGCAAGTGGATATTCAAAGATTGGTTCAAACGTTTGGCAGAGAATCGAGACTGCGAGATCACAAAACATCCCTACCTTGAGCAGTACTGGACTGCTTCTGTAATAGTTTCGATCGTGGGATTCTTCGAGGAATTTAAGCATCTTGGCCAGCAAGTCAGAAACAGTCTTTGGCTGGAATTTGTTGCCGGATATTTCGAGGGACATCCTGGAAAGATTGTAGGACTCTTCCCTGAAGCTCTTTTCAAGAATAGAGTTGAGACACTCAGAAAGCTCCTTGCTTAATGAATCATCGCCTGGATTGATTTTCTCAAAGGATCTCAGCTGGTCCATCCAGTCCCTTGGTCCTGGTTCTCTAAGAGATTTGTTGACCGAATAATCTGGATTTTCCTGTCTTTGCAATTGTAGAGAAATCAAGCCGAGATAGTTGACCAGAGCTCCCACAAACTCACGATGGAGGCGAACAACATTTCCATGGTTTTCCAAAAGCCGGGACTCCTGGATTTGAAGACTCAGATTTCCCAGAAATGGAGGTAAACTCGAAAGGATTTGTCTATTTAGCAGCATCTATATCTTTCCTCTCTGGATTCAGGCTCTGCTTCATTTTGAATACAGATTTCCTCAATATCTAAAAATACCATCTATAAATCACAAAAACAGGCTAATACAAACAAAAGCGTAAAAATTAAGACAAGTCTTGCTGATCGTCGATACCTAGTTTGAGTACAGGCCTCATAGAGGGAAAGTCTCACTTTGGTTTTAAGGATTGGAATTTCAAAGTGTAGGGAGGAGGCCCGACTCAGAGGTGCAGGATCGGATTGTCACCCACTAAGGCAAAGGAGGGCCTATGAAGACAGTTATGGATCTAGAGGAAAATCAGGCAAAAATTATGCACGATCTCGCCGGAGATTTGCATACCATTGATACTTTGTTCACAGTTTTGTTGGAACAACCGGCAACGGTGAGTGAGAGGATTCTCAAAAAGGTTCACCAGAAGTTGAGAAGATCCATTGAAGCCTTTCGAACATGGCAGTATCAGCTTCAAAAGGCCACAAATGAACTACTACATGGGCAGCCTTTTCCGACGGTTATTGAATAGCCTGATCCTGTGGAGCTTCTGGAAGAACTCTTGAAGGACAGAATGTATGTCAAAGTTGACTTCGTCAATCGCTTAAAGCCCGGTGTAGAAATTGGAATCCATCCCGGCGAGTTCAAACTGCTTTTGAGTTCACTGCTGGACAATGCAAGGGATGCCCAGAAGGAAAAACCGTACAAAAAGGTCGAAGTTTCCCTGAGTGAGCATGAAGGCATGGTGAATGTGAGGGTTCGCGACTATGGGTAAGGCATATCCAAATTCCGATTCAAAAAGATCTTCGAGCAGGGATTTACAACCAAACCTGAAGGAAGCGGATACCGGCTCTATTATGTAAGGCGGCTGGTACAAAGGCTTGGTGGGCGTATTCAGGTCCAGTCACGGGAACAAAGAGGCAGTGTCTTCACCTTGTCTCTTCCATCCAAAACAGGTGTTTTGATTCAATTCAGGCCGCAAAGGATCTAGTCTGAAATTCTGCAGAACTTACAAGCAAGACTTTTCGTATCCAGTAAGCAGTGACCATTATACCCAATGCAAGAAGACCAGCGGAGGTAAAGGCTGCAAGCCCAATCTGAATCAAGGTTGTATCCACGACAACCTTTCCAAGGGCGGCGCCTGCACCTCCAAGCTTAAAGATGGGCCCTTCAATCATCGGCTTGAAGCGAAGATTGGCCTCACTGCTCAACGGGACGTACAGAAGCTCTTTTCCCAGATTATTCAGGGAATAATCAAAAGTAAGAATGAGAATATGCAGGATCATTAAAAGTTCGAGGGCCGGATGGGCAGCCAGAAAGGTAAACACCAAAAAATAACATAGTGGTAAAAGCAGCAGAATTGTTCGCACTCCCAACCATTGGATCACGCTGGATTTAAAGATTAGCAAGAATGCGATACAAAGCATGTTTTGTACTGTCCAGACCTTGTCTACGTACTTTCTGGAGCCATGAAGCATTTGGGTACGAAAGGATTCATAACGTTTAGAGAAAGAAGCCAAAGTGGTGTTTTCACCCAAAAGGTCCGGATGAGTATTGATTAACTTCTCAATCTCTTGAGCACGTACTTGCGAATTCTTGTTCTTTAAATCTCGAAAGACTTCAAATCCCATTTTCCCTTGTAATTCTGGAAATACTTGATGATACGCACTTCGACTGATCTCATTTTCTACAACTTTTTGACTTTGAAGCTCAAACACCTGTCTGCCAAAAGCCAGTCCGAACATGATTACTGCCACACTGAGCAAGTAGCGATTCTTGCAAAGTTGGGCCAACTTCGTCAGGAAACTCTCTTCGGACTCTTTGCCGGGACTGCTGCCTTCTGGTTCTTTTCGATCAAATCCTTTTTTGACCCATTCAATCAGTGCCAGTGAAGCAAGCATGAGAACGCTATTGGTGTAGAGAATCCACTGCCAGTTCTCAAATCCAATGGCCGGAGTAATGACTTTTAGACCAAAAAGAGCCCCAGTGGTCGCTCCAAGGATGATGAAACCGTAAACTCTTTTTGATTGGCCCCGGTCAAAGCAACGATTCAAACTCCCCCATAAAAAGGCCAGGGTTAAGGGAAAATAGACACTGCTCCAGATACAAAATGCTCCCACTATCCATTTCACATCTGACTGTAGTGCCAGTCCGAAAAGTATGAAACTGATTGCACAGATTGCAAACCAGAGCCGGGCTATCTTTTCTTTTCCTACGCGGTCATATAAGGAACTGAGAATCCAGCTTAGCAGAAGAAGGAGAAGGATCACTCCAATGCTGAACCAGGCTTGATCATCTGCAGCAAAATCGCGAGTGAAGAATCCCTTTCTCAGGGGCCGCACGAGGTAATAGGAGCCCATCAGTAAAAAGAGGGCAAAGAAAGAACTTAAAACAGCGCCAAGCTCCTGCTCTTTTCCACCTGTAACAAAACAAAGCAAACGTTTCATCAGTACTTTTGTCTCACTTCTCCACCCAACCGGTGCACAAAGTGCATCTCAATTACTATAATTAAAGAAAGAACTATTCTCAGTGTAGGTTTAAATTATGCGACATTCCAACTATTTTCTGGCATGGACCCTTTTGGCAGCCGTTTGTTTCCCAACTTTTGCCAATTCTGTTCACCAAAGGCTTTTATTTTTGAAGCAAAACGGCACTTCGACACAAAAGCGTGCGGCGAGCCTTTTGATGAAGGATGAAGATTCTCTGATTTTCGAAAAGAATGCTCGAGGGGAAATCATAGCGAACGACAAGTGGATTTTGGTGAATGGATTGTTGTATCCCAATCGCTTGAAAGCTGTGGATGATGTTGAGGTGTCGGGTAAGTTTCAATGGAAAGTGAAGTCCGGGGATCGTTACCAGTATCTGCTGGCCACTTACCACTTGCCCAGCTCAAAAATATATCACGATCCGAAGATAAGAAGGTCAAGAGCAAAAAGAAGCTTCAGTCCCTCTCCTGTAAGACGAACGAATCGAGTGGTGAGAAACTCCTCCACTTACATAAGCGGCTCAGGTAGTTTCAAAAGCTCTGATCGATTCAACGATTCCCCTCGAGGTCAGCATTCTCAAAATTCAGACCATCACTATCATCAATCGGGCAGGTCTCAGAAGTCAGACACGCGCTTTTCTGATTCCCGAATGAGCCCCGGTGATTCCCATGCAAGCTTAGTCGGTTTCCCTCAAAACTCTGCTAATTCCCGTCAAAGTTCTTTTGATTCTCGAAAAAGCTCTAGAGATTCTCGACGCGATTCTTTTGCTTCCAATGGAAGAGAAAACTCCGGTATGGATCAAACAGCTCCACGAGTACGATCCATTCGACTGGAGCGAAGAAACCCACTCAACGGAGTGGTAGAACATTATGTTCAGGGACCAGTTGCTTCCTCTTATGAGGGTGTAGCTGTCCAGATTGAATTCAGTGAAGATATGGATAGCTTTCCGGTTCTACAGGCTCTTTCCAATTCAGGCGAACTCGATGCCTATTTCCAGAATTCACCCAGCCCTCAAATTGCCCGCTACCTTTTGCCCTTTGCAGGCGACAGTACTCAAAATGACCTGTACTCGCTGAGAGTTTTCGCCACCGAATCTCAAGGTTTGGATTTGGCGGGGAACTCTCTGGAGGAGGAAGTACAGGCCTCCTGGATTCAGTTTGACACGATCCCCGCAAGAATCAGGGAGCTTCAGAGTGGTGACAGTTCTGTATTTCAGGGGGAACCGTATCCCAATCAGAAATTACCTAAGCATGGGATTCCCAGACAGCTTCGAATCTTTGTCGAAGACAAGAACTCAAACGGGGAGAACGGTAGCGGTTTTGATTTTGATCTGATCGACAGGCCCAACGGAATTCAGTTCCAGGTTTTTACACCTTCAGGCAAGGAAATTCCCGGAACGTTGGCGGCTCAACCCCCTTCTCTGGTTTACCTGCTACCTGATGTTTATGATCTTGATTCTCAGATTTTTGAAGATCTTGACGGGGATGGCACAGCAGATCCTGAAGAAGGAAACTACAAGGTCAGCTATCAGTTTATTGATCGCGCCGGGAATATATCTCGAGGTCAGTATTTTTTCTTTGTAGATACCACTCCCATAGCACAGTCCCAGATTCAATTCTCTTTTACTCCCGTGATGAAAACTTACACGGACCCCGAAGGTAACTTCACCAATGCACTTCAAAAGGTAAGAATCGAAGCCTCCAGTGAAGACTTTGACGTTAGAAAGAGCAATGCCAGACTTCTCTCTCAACTCCATGGACCGGGAACTATCCCTGATGCAATGAAGACAGAAGTGAGCAAGGAAGAGCGCGCTATTGAGTTAAGTGTCGACCCGGATCAAAATTCCGATGGTAAAGTGGATTGGCCTAATCCCCCCAGAGGCAAGTATCTGGAAGAGGGACAGGAAGATCCCCGCTTTGGTCGAAATGATGGTTTATACATCGTGGAGTTGGATGCATTCGATAAACAGGGTAACGAGTTTCAAATCAAGGAGGAGTTTGTACTGGATACAACTCCACCAGTTTTGGAAATGAGCTTTCCGAGCCCAGGTGTTACCACGGCTGTGAGTGGACCCATGCGAATTCTTGAGATAGTTATGCGTGAGCCCGTTGCCAAAAGCTGTCACAAAGGCTCAGGGATCGTGCAGGTTGGATCGAGCCTTGAGCTTTATTATCTCGGTGAAAATGGCTCCCTCAAGGAACGAGTGAGATCGATTCTTTACTACCACAAGCCCAATTTCGAGGACCCTGATCAGCCGGACTACAATCCCGTGGATCATTACCACCGGTTATTGATTGAATTCATTGATGCTCAGGGAAAAGTCACCTCTCTTCCCATGGATGGCAGTAAGGATGGGTTGTATCAGGCCGAATTTCGCTTTTTTGATGCCGCCGGTAACGAACATCAGGGTCAGTTTCAGTTTCGTTATGAAAGCCAGACTGGGAGCTTTGAAGTTAGCGAGATTCGGGTTATCTCCTAGTGAGTTCCTCCAGGACGCTTTCCAGGTTGGATGCAAATTCTTCCAGCTTTCCTTCGGGCAGTAAAGCATTGATACGTAGATAATCACTACTGGCGATCACACCGCAGTTCTTTTTCAACCCCAGTTCATGAACGTCTCTGGGAGTGATACCCTTTTGCACCAGGGCATCACTGAGAAAATAACTTAAGAAGAAACCACCACTGGCCAACTCACCATTCTTACAAGCCCTTTGGATCAACTCACATTGAGCGAGTCTTCCTGCAGTTTCTTCCACCCTTGAATTGACTTGATCTTTGAGCTCGGCTTCCTTTTGTGCATAGGAAGAATCCAGAGACAGTTCATCAGGATTTTTGATCGCACAAAGGGCATCTCCACTCAAACATCGTGCTAAGAGGTATTGATTGAGTGCATTGGAGAAGGAGTATTGCCCCCGGATGTAACCAGCCAGAAGATCTTTTTCAAGAACCTTGAGGCAGTTATCAGAGAGACCATGGGGCAATAGAAAAATCAGATCCCCGTGGCGAAGACCATACAATCCATCCCGTTTGGTTCCATTGATGCTTACTACGGTAATAAGATTTCGGTTTTCACCGGGCTGCAGATAGTAGGAAAACGGAACTTCAATACTTTCTTTACCTTTTTGAAAGGGATAATAGGGTTCGTCACATACGGCAACGATTTGAAAGTCGGGTGAAGCAAAATCTTGCAAGACCGTGGAAATTTCCTCTGCCTGAGTTTTTGTTGGAACTTTCCCAGTAGGATTGTGCGGATAATTGAAATAAACCCCAGCCTTTTTGTAACCACTCACCTTCAGCTCTTCCAAAGATGTTCTGAGATTGGAAACTTCTATTTCTCCGGAAGAATTTTGAAAGTCTGACTTGATGACTCGAAGTGAGCTGAGCTTACTTTTGAGGTTCATGTTTCCCCAGTAAGTAACTGGAAAAACAAGTGGGGTTGACGGTCCTAGCAGTAAATCAAAAGCAAGACTGAGGTTGCCAGTCCCTCCGTAGCCGGGCACCGGTTCGATTCCCAGGCTCTTTTGCATGGATTGATGAAGTTGAGGATCTGCCTTACCATCTTGCAAATAGCGTAACCTGGCCAGACGACGATACCATGGTGTTCCCAATCCGTTATTGTATTTGAAGACGGAGTTTTGAACCTTGAGAAAATCCTGCTCGCTCACATTATCCGGACGTAGCATTTGAAAGCACTCACTGATGTGAGGGTGAACCATAATATTGTTGCCTGGGTCATGGGCGATACCAATGCCGGCGTTCATATCTTTGGGTACACTTTTAGCAATGGCAGCCGATTGGGCAGGTATTCCACTGGCGGGAAAGGCGGCGAACTGGGCTCGACTCCCCTTTAAAAAATGCAGGAATTCGGGATATTCGCCTTCTAGTTCTTTCCAGATATTTTTGGAGGCTGGAGTGTGAAACAATTCGGGATGAACGATACGAAGAACTTGTTCCTGTTCAGTGATACCAAGAGTTTCCAAAGCACTAACGCTGATTCTTGGTTTCCCGTCGATTTTTGAAAGTGCAGATTTTAGATCAAAACTCATGATGACTTTCCTTGCTTGCCCAACTTTGAAAACAGAATAATGACTGGAATGTTGAGTAAAAAGATACTGAATCTCTCCGGTGCTATTTCTTGTACAGGAAGTCCGGCAAAGAATCCGTTTCTCCAGAGAATGGTTCCGAGAAATCCAAAAATCAGACCGGCGATCACACCTTTGCGTTTGAGACCACCCCAGTAAAGCGAAAGTATAACCAGTGGTCCAAAGGTGGAGCCCAGCCCTCCCCAGGCATAGGACACCATCCCCATAATGGTTTGATTGCCAGAGAGGGTTATCCCTAGCGCTACAAGACAGACTGCTATAGTAAATCCCCTGCTCAGGATAAGAAGTTGTTTTTCTCCCGGCTCTTTGCGAAGGACTCGATGATAGAGGTCCTCACATAATGCACTCACGCAAACAAGCAATTGTGTATCTGCGGTACTCATCATTGCTGCAATGGCCCCGCTGATCAAAACTCCTGCGATAACAGGGATTACATAGGTGGTCGCGAAAAATGGCATTAGCTTTTCTTTGGTTGGATCGGCAAGGTTTATACCAGCGGCATCCAGCTGCCCTGTCGTAAACACAACTTTCGCAATAAGACCGATGAGCAATGCTCCGGCAAAGGCTGGAATTGCCCATAAAGCAGCGACGACCCAGCCCTTCTTTACATCTGCATCACTTGGCATGGCCATGTAGCGGGTGAGAAGATGAGGTTGACCCAGATAACCAAAGCCCCAGCCGAGTCCACCCAATACAAACAAAAGGCCCTCAATACCGGGTTTACCATTGGTCCAACTTAGAAATACAGGGTCTTGGACTTGCGAGATTGCTTCCGTAAAGGCTCCGATTCCCCCCATGTCCATAATAGCAACGACCGGCAAGATCACGCAGGTGGCAAACATCAACAGTGCCTGTAAGACATCGGTGTATACGACCGCGGCAAATCCTCCCAGTATAGTGTAGAGAGTAACAACAACGGCTCCAATGAGAACTCCAGTTGTGGGATCCATTTCAAAGGTAAAATTCAAGATAGTTCCAGCGGCATTAAACCCGCTGGCCACATAAATTGTGTAAAAGAATATTGTAATCAGAGCGCCCAGACCTGTGATTATTCGGCAGCCTCCGAAGAGAGAGCCAAGGTATTGAGGAAGGGTGAGACTATGCATTTGGGCTGTTCTTGCCCGCAGTGGACGTGCAATGAAGAACCATGCAAACAGAATTCCTGAAACACAACCAAGTGCTGTCCAGCTCTCACCGAGCCCGACAGTTAATCCTGCAGCGGGCAAGCCCAGAATCAACCAGGCAGACTCACCACTCGCTCTTTCCGAGAAGGCCAGAAACCAACCATTGATCTTTCGACCGCCTAAAAGATAGTCCTCATTGCTCTTGTTAAGTTTGCTGGCAATAAATCCAATCACGAGGATGATCAGAAGGTAAACACTAAAGGCTATGGCTGTTGCTGACATGAACGACTCCGTAAAGTTTTACCCGATTTGCTTGGGAGAGTTTGCAAGGGGCCTATCATATCATTGCGTGAAGTACATTCCCATTTCTGCAAGGAAAGCCAGCACGGTCTTGCTCAGAGAGCACGACTTGTTAGCGGTTGATTCCTTCAGGATCATTAATTATGTGTGAATCATAAATAGTGCAGAGACCACTTCAAAACTCTTCCCGGGCATTTCGATTTATATTGTCTGCCTTTGCGTCCCACACTTTTGCTGTTCAAGCTTGACAGAATTCAACGAAAGCTTAAAATTGGTCTTCTATGTTGAATTTCCAACATCTTTGTAAATTTTTTGTCCTGCTGGTTCTGACCGTAGTCAGCTCCGCTCAGATCCCCTATTCTCCTCAAGAAGGTGACATTGTCTTTCAGAATCTCAAGACTTCCTTCGGTGGAGGAGTGCAAGATGCCACAGACTCACCCTGGGCCCATGTAGGTGTTGTGGTTCGTGAGGGAGAGAAATGGATGGTTCTTGAAGCTGTCTTTACCGGAGTGAAACTGAATTCCCTGCAGAGCTTTTTACAAAGAGCCAAATATCGAGTGGGAGTTCGCAGGATGCAAGATCTTCATCCCTCCATTTGGGAGCGAATGCGAAGCAGGGCCATGAGTCATCTGGGCAAGTCCTATGATCGCCCTTTTGTTCTTGATGATCTGGATCAAATCTACTGCAGCGAATTGCTCTACGACTTAATCAACTACGGTTTTGAGCAGAAAAGGATCGACGGCTCTCCCATGGATTTCACACAGGCCTGGGAATATTGGACCCGGTACTTTGAAAGGCTTGGGCAGGAGATTCCACAGGGTGAACCGGGTGTTTCCCCACAGGATATCTGGGATTATGACCCTGCCTCAACTGTCTATCGTTTCAAGACCCCAAAGCGACGATTCGAAGAACTTTACTCTCAGCAGAATTGATTAGTTCAGCCTGTCGCGACCTGTCTTTTTTACCCTTCTACCAAATTTGGATTTGATGAAGGCGTAAACAATGGCAATCAATGTTAAAGGCAATATAATAGTAAAAAAACCGAAGAAGAGAAGGGTTGCTACAGTCAAGGCGCCCAGACAACCAAGGACTCCCATTCTTGGATTGGAATAGTGAAAACTGGTTTGAACTCTTCTGTTACGTGACTGATGATTTCTGCTGCTGTTTACCTGATCGTAATTGTACTCGTGGGAGGCATTGGAGTTGGACCCCTCCTCTGAGTCAGGAGACAGGATTTCGATTTCAACCTCTCTGGAAGTTTCCTGGGAGTTTTCAATCGTCTCTTCTACGAGAATTTTCTTTTTCATACTGATTTTGGACTGGTTTGCTCGAGCCTCACAAACGATATCAGGGAATGTGAGAGTGTTTCCTGTGGATTCTAACAGGCTTGTGGGGAATTCATTGCATTCAGTTTATAAATTAGAGTAGTGAAAGCAGGAAGTTTAATGGCAAAAGGCCAGTCGACATTGCTTTCCCAACTCCCACAATCGGCAAAACAGTTACGGCTGGCCCTCTTGTACCTTGAACTAAGGTACGTCAGCTTTAGTATTCAAGGTTTGCAGAAAGTCCTGATGAAACTGCCAATTTTTTGCTATTTCATGGATTCGGGTTCAAAACTAATACAAAAAATTTAAATTATTAGTGATTTTGTTTATACTTCGATCAAGATTGGGTGCAGAACAGTAGGTGATAGTCTTCGGAAAGTTATGTGTTCCAAAGATGAAATCACAGGAAGTTGTCATCTCGCGATTCGATAGAATCTTGGTGTTTGATTGGCAAAAGAGGATTCAGTGAGTGAAAAATTGAGTTCCCCAAGGCAAATGATTGATGGTTCTGCTTTTCCAGTACGGGCTGAGAGCTTTCATGACAAAATGCCATACAATGAAAATCAACGGGAAGATTTCAGGCAGGCTGTTGCCAGCACAGAAGCAGTAGACGTTTTACTTGTTAATGATTAAGAGATGAAACGGGAGCTACTGGTTACCTTCCTGAAAAAAGCTTTCTTGCAGCTTGGCAGGGATTGCCGTATTGATACGGCAAAAAATGGACTGGAAGCCAGTCATTTAATGGAACATTTCCAATACGACCTCGTTCTTTGTGACAACCGGATGCCTGTGATGAAAGGAATTGAGCTCTTCCGAGAGATTTGCGAAACAGAGTCCTTTCATTCTTTTCAGTGGATATGGACATGTGGTGAAATTGATGATGTAAGTGAAAGCTTGAAACATCCAAATGTTGCCTATTTCGAAAAACCGTACAGGCTTGCGGACTTCAAAAGCCTCATCACTGATAGCTTGGGTGCTTAAAGTCAGCCTTCAAAGCAAATCTTCAGTCTTGTTCCACACCTGAAAAGCTTGTTATTCTAGGAGGAGCTTTACTGGAGGACTCCTATGTTGTGGACAGTGTCCAAGACCCTCATCACCACCCTGATCATCGTAACCATACCGTTTCTGTCGAAAAAGAGTACTGTCCTGGCCAGCCTGTTGGCAGCATTGCCACTGGTTTCTGTGCTGGCAATGATCTGGATGTACATCGAGGGTCAGGATGCCAAACATCTTGCATCCTTTTCCAATGACGTCTTCTGGATGGTACTCCCTTCATTGCCCATGTTTTTGTTACTCCCCAAGCTAATGGAGAAACTTAGTTTCCCTGTTTCTCTAGCTCTCGGTTGCGCCTTGACGACAGTCCTGTATCTGGTAATGATTCGCTTTGTCGAGTTTTGATTCTGTCAGTATTTAAAATTTCAGCTGAGTCAGATTTTCAGGTCCCGATCAAAGCTCCTCATTTTCAGGATGCCAGGTTTTCAGCCAGAGCACCTTCACTTCCGTTAAGTAAACCGGCGTACTGAGGGTTTCTTAGTAGATCCGATAGTCTCTGAGCCTGATCATTCACGAAAGCTATTTGACTGACCAGACGTACACCATGACTGTAGTCAGCATAGTATTCTCCATGGACAGTAGAGAGTGGCTGAATGGGTGTCCCGTTGCTTCGAT
>Ga0181591_10000234_pt1 | contig 41113 bp, 43 predicted proteins | sample 071ome_33_FD_133757 | JGI IMG/M metagenome (GOLD analysis project Ga0181591, IMG submission 133757) | Coastal salt marsh microbial communities from the Groves Creek Marsh, Skidaway Island, Georgia - 071412AT metaG (megahit assembly) | ecosystem: Environmental > Aquatic > Marine > Intertidal...
GTAGTTTCAATAGTATCTAATCTTCCATCAAGAGAACCTGTGGTTGTTTCTAAACTATCTAATCTACCATCATGAGAACTACTTATTGTTTCTAACGAGTCTAATCTATCATCAGTTGATGAGGTATAAAGATTTAAATCATTTCTTAAATCAGTAACATCCTCATCAGTCGCATAGGTCTCATCAATACTACTTGTAAATGTTTCAATAGAATTAAATCGATCATTTACTGAACTCGTATAAGTTTCGAACGATCCTGTCTGTAGATATATACTTTCTTTCCACTCCGCAAAGGTACCGTCGTCGTTGACTGTTAATAATCTACCCCCATAACTCGATGATATGGTAGGTAGTCCACCACCTATAGTTGCCGTTGCAACCCCTGTTTGTGGTGAAGAGAAAGTAATAACTAATTGTGTGGAACTTACTGCTTCGATGTTCTGTGGTATGATCACATAACCATCAGAATCAAATACTGTGATTGCGGGATACTGTTCACCTAAACCATGATTAAAGGTCCATGTACTTGTGGCACTCGTTACTTCTAATTTTGCAGTAACACCAATACCACCATCATTTTCTGCGGCAACACCGTCTAAGTATATTTTTGCAGTTCCTGTTGACGTATCACCCGATACTTTAATACCCGTGGAATCATCAAATAAGAATTGTGTAAATTGACCATCATATGTGATTGAGTTCGCATCCGAACCTGACACATTAATTGGGACATTTGTTAGCCCTAAACCACTACCCGTAAATTCTGTTGCTGTTAGAGATCCTGTAATTGAAGTATTTACGTTGATTTGTAATCCGTTCGCATCAATAGAAGCCGTAGATGCACCACTTGAGATTTTGTCTAAACTAAGACCTGTTACCCCCGATGCGGGAATATTATATAAACCACTACCGTCCCCAATAAAGGAACCTGTTAGAAAGGAACCTGATATTGATCCTACAATATCTAATGATCCTGTGTTCTGTGTGTTTGTGATTATTACTTCTTCGATTGACGGACCTTCTGACCCTGATTTGGCCAAGAATATTTTCCCGTCGGTTGTGTTCATTGATAACTCACCAAGTTGTAGTTGGGAGTTATTTGGAACTCTACCGGATACAGCGCTTCTACGCAGTTTAACTGTCTGTCCCATATATATGGATCTCTATTCTATGTGTAGTGGTATTTACCACAATTATTATGACCTATATAGGTCTTATATATAAATACTCCTTAATATCATTATATAAAAAAAATCCCAAGATTTCTCAAGGGATTTTTTAAACAAATTGTATTGTATTTTATTAGTACGTACCTCCGTCAATTACTGTAGAGAAAGTTAGTGTACCATCTGATGATTTATAACCTAAAAGACCATCTAAAACATCAGTTCCACTTGTGGTTGTAACAAAACCAATTTCACTATTTGAGTTCTTAAATGCAACTCTTGAAGTTCTTGTTCCATTATCAACACCTCCACCCGCTGAAAGGGTAAGGTTACCTGCGATAGTAGTTGCACCATCATCAGTTGCCACTGTGAATTTATTTGTGTTGTACGCTAATACAGATCCATCATCACTTAATAATGAGTCTTGGATTGTATTGTCAGCACTTGCCACAGGAATGGTATTAACAGTTAAACTACTTTCAGATCCGTATGTACCCGCACTTGTACCAACCAATTTACTTGATTGTCCTGAAGATGATACGAACATCCAATAATCTTCTTGTGAATCCCACACTAAAGATGCCGATACACCTGAAGATCCTGAGTCCATTACTTCGAAACCTGCATATCTCTCAAACGGTGAGTATGCATTTAATCTAATGATATTATCGTCAATCTCAACTGTTTGTGATTGGATCGTCACATTAGTCGCTGAACCTAACACTTCTAAGTTACCCGATACGTATAAGTTCGATTGTAAATTAGTATTTCCTGTTACAGTCAATTCTCCATGAACATCGGTATTACCTTGTAAGTCAGAATCACCCGTTACTGTTAGAGTATCGTCGATAATTGTTGCACCACTAATAGATGTTGTTCCTGTTATTAATGCATTACCCTCAACATTCAAATTAGTTTCGATCGTTGCAGAACCTGTTACAATAACATTACCTGCAACACCCAAGTTACCTTTTAATTCTGAATCTGATCCAACAATTAAGTTAGAACCTACATTGACATTATCACCAACTCTCGAAGATGCAACTGTTAATATGTTACCTGCGGAATCGTAAAAGAAATCAGCGTCGTCTTGTAATGAATCACCATCCAATGCGAATGGTACTCTATTTGCGGTTAATGGTGTCCCATTATTATCAAGTAATGTGTCACCTAAAATTCTTTGATCTAAATTATCTTTTACTAATTTATTGTTACCATCTAAACCGATAAAAATTGAAGTGTCTCCATCAGGAATATTCGCCAATTCGATATCACCTGAGTTAATTGTAACAATATCTGCAGATGCATCACCAATGGTTACTTGTCCTTTAAGGTCAGTAGTACCTGAAACAGTTAAGTCACCCGGTAGTGCTAAACTATTAACAGATATAGACCCTTCAAGATTCAAGTCTTGGATATTCGCAGTTCCACTAACATATAAGTCTCTCCAAGACTGTGATGATGAACCTAAGTCGAATGCATCATCAACATCAGGTATAATAGAAGATGAAACGTCAGCACCGAATTTAACAAAATCCGTAGTTGCATCACCCACTGTAATATTACCACCAAGATTAATGTTACCCGCAATATCAGCGTCACCACTTAATCTTAAGTTAGAACCCGTAATGTCACCTGTTACGTCGATATCACCACCCACTTCTGTATTTCCGGTCACACCTAAGGTACCACCGATAGTTGTGTTAGATGAAACACCTAAAGTACTACCCAAATTAGTAGCACCCGTGACGTTTAGGACGTTACCTAATGTGGTTGTCCCTGTTACGTTTAAAGTACCATCGATTGTTTGGTTACCTGTTACAGTCACTGTTCCACCCGTAATATTGGTGTAGTCGGCATTTGTACCGTCAACATTTGTGATTGTTACATTCGTTATGGTATTACCCTCAATATTACCTGTCAAATCAAGTCTTTCATTCCCTACACCATCGTTGTTAAGAATATATAATGACTCATTTGAAGATGCGTAGAAAGGTGTACCGTCTAATATTGATCCGTATGTACCAGCCGCAATTGACGGTGCATTTGTACCCGTATAGACTTTTGATGTTGGTTTAAATGCCCCCGCAACCCCCTCATCTGTCGATGCGGGTGAACCAATGAATACGAAAGGTCCTGATAAGTCAGAAATAGAACCCGAAGCAATGAGTAATTCACCGTTTCTTGTGGTTGTTGTTTTAACATCACCAATGGAACCTCTCCTGTGTTTAATAATTTGAGCCATCTTCTTTTTAAATTGTTTTTATGTTTAGTTTATTATAAATATTTGATTTATTAGAAACCACCAAGGTCCATGATAGAATTATTTAATCTATCACCTATTGAACCGAGATTTTCTATGGTTAATGATGCTTGTCTTATTTGTGCATCCAATTCATTCTTAAGGATACTCATCGCCCCCGATATAACTAATGAATCTTGATTAATATCTTGTGAAACCATGGTGGTTTGTCCTTCCACCCTAAGGTCCCCCTTAATTACTACGGAACCGGTTACCTGTAAATCACTATTAGCGGACCAAAAAGAACCCGAATCACCCCATATTAAGTGATCTTTTCTTGCAATCGCAACTTCACCCCCTTGGGGACCTGCAATCCACTCATCGTTGGTTGTATCCCACAATAGAGATCCCGACACCAAGTTTGGTTGTGTTGGGTCCTTTATTAATAAACCACCAAACGACTCTTCGGACCCATTAAGTTCTATTATATTATCATCTAAAGTGACTGTTTCAGATTTAATCGAGGTAAATGTCCCCAAAACGTTTAAATCTCCCTTAACAGTCATGTTTGATCCCGTAAATTCTAATGATTGGGATACTGACGATGTAAATTGTTCTAAAGCAAAAAGGTTATCACCGATATAACTACTCAATTCTTGTCCATTGAGTACAATATTTTCGGTGTAGATGTTGGAAATCGATGCGGTGGGGTTACCGAGGTTGACCGTTTGTCCTGAGGTGATATCCTCTGTTGCGATCTGTTCCCAATATATTTGTTGTAATGCCATCTAAAAAGTACTTTAACTATAAATACCTTACAAATGGATCTTTATATAAAAAAGAGATAACTTTTTTGATATCCCCTTTATTTTTTCAAATTATCTAAAATTTTTTTGATTAAATCGTCCTGATCAAAGACATTCACATCAGGCATAAACACCATTCCTTGTGGTGTATCAGGTTCTCTTATGAAAACTGTAGGTAAGGCGTCATCTTTTAATTCGTTTGTAATTTGACCCCATAAAATAGGGTTATCATCGACATCATACTCCTCAAATAAAATGTCCATACTTGAAAGTCGTTTCTTTAGACTCTCACAGTATGGACACCCTTTCATTGTGAACACACAAATGGTATTCATTATAAACTCTCTAATATTGTAGTATAACTTTGATCAGGTTGTGCACCCGTAATTCTACTTACTTCGGTTTCCCCGTCAAAAATAATAACCGTAGGTACACTCCTAATACCTAAACCCTGCGCATATTGACCCTCTTCATCAACATTAACCTTAACAAATTCGATGTTTTCGTATTGACCATCTAATTTTTCAAGTCTTGGGATTAATGACCTACATGGTCCACACCATGGTGCCCAAAGATCTAATAATACTTTCTTACCTTCTTTCTGTAGTGATACGACCTCCGCCGCTGATACGTTTTCCATAATTAATTAAAACCTATTTTATTTTTTCCATTTATTGATTTATAAATATCAACATCAATATTATATAAATCAGATAAGACCATTTCCTCATCAATAGTCACCTCCTTACCCAATGATTTAAGAAGTTTGTTGCCCGTTTCTACAGATAATTTATTGAATTTATACTCGGCAATTAACCTACCTTTACGTAGAAATGCTTCATCAATATTTTCCCTTTTTGTATTGAACGTTGCTATGATTTGAATATTAAGACAATCCCCTAAAATACCATCAGTTAGATTAAGTAGGTTTGAGGTACTTTGTGACACCCCGTTAGATGATTCTCTCGACCCTAATACCTTTTCCGCATCCTCAATAATTAAGATACTGTTTTTGTGGTCCATAAGAAAAGGAATGATTGCGGGATCAGTTAATGACTCTGCCATCATGGGAGGGACAAAAATTATTTTCTTATCCGTAATTTCTTTAGTTAAATATTTTATGTAAGTGGTTTTACCTGTACCGGGTTCTCCATGTAACAAAACAATTCCCTTATCATTCTCAGTGTTTAATCTTTTAACGATAGTGTCGTTAATCTCTTTAAAACCATCACCATAATTAGTTTCTAAGTCAACATTGGGTTGGTTTAGTTCATAATCTTCGAGATCCCAATAACCGCCACCATGTGATCTGATTAGTGAAATATTACTCTCGGTATTAGGACTAATAGAATCTTTTAAGAAAGATAAATCCAATTGAGTTTCAATATCACCTTTGTCTATCGAGTAGTAAATGTTCAATGTCAGTTTATTGGTTTTATTATTCTTTTTGGTTTTAATAATAATCTCTTTGGTGTCGTGGGTAAGTAGTGATTCCTCAACCTGATCCTCACTGACCTCCTTTAGAACTCCAAGTCTAAACCTTACTTTTTGTAGTGTTGTGATTTTTTTAAATCCTAAGTCTTTTAATTTTTGGACAATACCCGCATCATAAGATGTCTTATCAACTCTTGATGATGGTAATTTTTCGAATTTTATGATGTATATCTGTTCTGCAGCTATCTCTTCCGAATAACCCGTTTCGAACAGTGAATAGTGTTTTGGTATCTTCATTTAGTTATAATACGTTCAAGTCCTCTGTTATCAATGAATATCTTTGGTTCATAATAACTATCATCCCGACTTGCAATGTGATCTATCTGTAACGTTTTTTTTACGATCTCAAATTGCTCCATGGTTAATGTTGGATCATTTTTTTCGTGGTAATTTTTTATTGCGACCTCATTAACCAAATCAAAAAATTTGTTTTCATCCATGTCACCAATAAAGTGTTCATACGCTTCTCTATTGGTGTTAAGGTATTTCCTCAATTTACCTATATAGACTAAAACTTCCGCCTCCATCAGACTTTCTGTATTTGTTCGATTGTTAATGAAACTTTAGTAGGTCTACCAAAAACCTTTACATCCACATCTACTTTATCCCCCTCGACATTTCTCACCTCACCTTCGAATGTGTTGAATGGTCCATCAATGACTTTAACCACTTCACCAACACGATATTCGATTCTACTTTTGACATCTTGACCTTTTTGACCCTCATTAAGGACTCTTTGGATTTCCCTATCACGTAATCTTACAGGTCTTTTATCGCCGAGAACCTTCATAATATCGGGTAGGTATGATAGATTTTTCAACTCGTCCTGATCTAATTCGTGTTCTGCCTCAAAGTATAGGTAACCTGTATAGATCACTCTTTCCCTGATGACTCTTTTATTCTTAATCATTTTGTATTGTTTCTCCAACGGACATACAAAACGTTTGATACCCTTTATGTCACCCAATTCAATTTCAGTATTGAATTGTTCCATAAGTTGTCTCTCTTTACCCGGTAGTACCTTTACTAAATACCAATAGGTTGCCATAACTTATAATAATAGAAAAGTGAATTACATCTCTTCAAACAACGATAGTTGTTCTCCCACTCTATATTTTGGTGATCCGTAATTCATTATCAGAATTTCAGTACCCTCATTTTGAGTACCGTCTTTCTTCGCGGCGGCAGACTTCTTAAAATTCTTGTCCTGCCAATTATAATTGAAGTAAGGGAACCATTCCCTTAATAGTGGAAAATCATAGTAGGAAAGACTAAACTTACCCTCGATATTCTTTAGTGTGTCCGCCAATCTTTCATGGTCTGTTCTATCAAAATCGTGATTTGAATAGTAATTCTCAGTTTTCCAATATGGAGGGTCCGTATAAAAGTAGGATGTCGGTGAATCGTATTTTTCAATGACTTGTTGGAAGTCGAGATTCTCCACAAACGTTATTTTATCGAAATGCTCTCTATATTTTTTGTTCTTCAACTTATCCATAAATATCAGAACTTTACAACGGTACTTACCTTTATAATCCGTGTACTTAGAGGTTTCGGGTTTTGACCCTGAAAAAACTTGAGTTAAGACGAATACATATTTGACCGCAGCGTCGAACTCCTTTCCGGGTTCTATTACAAAAGACGGATCGAATACCTCTTTTTGACACTTATTGAAGAACTCTTCACACTTCGGAGGTGTATTCTCAACATCTCTTTTTTGTATGTACTCGTCATACTTATCAAGTTCCTCATGTAAACGATCGTAATCTTTAGAACACTTCATAAGGTTAGTATTTAACCCATTAAAGTCATTGTAGACAACCGTCTTAAGATTTGGGTATTGTTCTAAGTTCATATTGAAGAATACCCAAAACATACCTGAAAAAGGTTCTACGTATGTTTCGATATCACTCGGGATAAACGGCACTATCCACTTACCTATCCTCGCCTTTCCTCCAATATAACTTATCATGAATTACTTCGTTAACGTTCTTTATAAAATATACAGAAAAAGAACGAGGAAGTCAACCACCTATGGGGTTATAAGGTCATATTTTCTATTGAAAAATTCACTTATAAAGTATATATTGTATTATGGCATGTAGTAAGTGTAAAAAGAAACAACAGAGGGAGGAAATACTGAAAGAATTTGAAAAAACGGAAAGAGTCGTTAAAGTCTTTGGTTTGATCATTCTTGGTCTATCACTATATGGTGTATTTTCCTTGATTTACAACCTCGTTACGTGAAAAAGAAGAAAAAATACAAGATTATTCTTTTCTGTAACAAGGAGAGAAAGAAGTTGGTCTATCAAACAGTTAGTCTTCCCGCAATTAGAGATCTTTGGTACGAATTAAAGACCGAAAAGAAACCCCGTTATGTAAAAGAGTATGGGGGTAAAAGAAATCAACAATTAGATTATGAATTGGCATTGATCTATCCCGATAATAGATGGGCGAAGAAGAAAACAGTCACTAAGAGAGATGAAATCGGTCGTTTATATGAGGCGGCGGTGGATACTAAAGGTTTTAGACTTAAAGAGATAATCCCATATTGGCAAGAGGAAAAGATTTATGACCATGACAATGGTAAACACATTAGATATCACGAATTAATGTCAATATTGGAGTCGGTGGATGAGATTGCACAGATATTCACATTAAACACTAAACTAATCCTTCAGATTGAAGATACAATTAGGATGTTCGGTAATAAGAATCTAAATGATTCGGATAGATTATTTGATTTACTGAGAGAGGACCTATTAAAAAACAAAAAAGGTAATTTTATCTTTGTTAAAGACATAACTACCTCACAGAGAAAATCCCTATATGATATGTTAGAGAAAAAGGGATATAAAAGAACCGATTTATTTAGACACTATTCTTACTAAACACAAAAGGTATATCACCAATCACGATTGAAAATGTACCCGAGTCGTCATCTTCCACTTGTCCTCCATATTTTTCATTTACGTAATTAAGAATCCTATCAAACTCCTCTTCAGTTAATTCAAAGAATGCAGTTGTATTAATGGAATTAAGATTTACCTTCTCAAGTAAATCCGATACTATCGCCAATTGATTTAATATATCACCTTTTTTATCACTCACAACCCTAAGAGAGTTTTAATTTTACTAAATAACTTATTTACTTTTGACTTCGGCTTCGGAGTCACGAAAAGATCCTCTTTCTTCATACTCTTCAGTTGTTGAATCATCTGTTTCTTGTGATTCTCCACCTCCAACTGATCCCTCTTCATCTCCTTCTCCAACCAAGCTAAGTCTTCCTTCTGTTGGCTCATCGTTTTCAAATTTTAATCTTTCGAGTTGTTCAAGAGTTAATGATTCAAACATACCTCTCATTTCTCGAACCTTCTTATCAAAAAGTTCTCTTTTCTTCTCTTCCTCTAAGTTCTTCTCTACAACTTCATTGGCACATTTAAACGTTGTATCGTACCCATTTTGGGTTGCAGAGGAAACGAAAGAGATAAGTACGTCTTTATCATTCTTATCCTGAACTTTAACTTGCAGGGTTTTATATACTGATACAATCTTCTCGTACTTCCAAGAAGATGGTAATTTTAAATCTAAACTGACATTATCTTTTATTTCTCTCAAAGAGAAGAAGTATGGTCTTAATGATTTTATAATATCGTACACTATGGTATTTTAAATTAAAATATATGTTATTATATATGAAATGGTAAAATAGAAAATTACCTTCTCGTATGTATTAACGGACAATGGTTTTGCGTCGGTAACAAATAACTTTACAACGAATTCCACCACAAACCTTAGAATGAAGATTATTGATAAGACAAATAAAAATAAATCAATATTATTTATCATGTCTCTTTATTTCGTCTAAAATTTCTTTCCTGAAATCGGAAATTAGGGTCTTAACTTGTTGAGCGTACTTACGGGCCCTGATAGATGCCGATCTATTACCTTTCTCGTATACCTTGTTAGTATCGACCGACATTTTCTCTACGAGATCCTTAATTTTACTTAACGTTTCCATATATTTTTACCGTTTCTGATACTAATATACGGAATTTTTTTTATTAGTTCAAGTTCTTTTCTAATAATTTATATATTTCCGTAAGCACTGAAAGTTCTGATCTCGTCTTCTTGTGTTTGTAATTAAATAGTTTGTATAGGTACTCCTCCACTTTAATTTCTTCTTCATCCATTTTTAAAAAATAGAATGACTCTAAGAAGAAATCCCAAAAATATTCATAGTGTATACCCCTTTTATTTAAATTGATCTTCTCTTTGGATAGATTATCAACCGTTTTATCCCAACACCACGTGAAATGACTTCTTTGTTCTTCTTCCGTGATAATTGCGTCAGGTCCTAAGTAAGTTTGGTTGATTAAGAGATAGACGGAGTTTACAAAATCATAAAACAACTCTATCTTTTCTGTTGTAATACCATAAGCACGGTACCAAACTTCCGCTTGGTAACCGTAATCTTGCTTATTAAGTATTTCTTTGAGATTCATGTCTTTATTTCCCATATTTACACTAAAATATACGAATAAAAGAAAATAAAGACAATAGTATTACTGAGTCTTTTCGTTGTAAGAAGAGAGTTTTTTCATTTTTTGGATTTCTTCTTCTAACACACTTTTCTTTTCTTCTACCGTTTCAGTTAATTCCTCTTTCGATTCCTTAACAATCTTAACAGGTTGTACATCTTTCACATACATCGGTTTTTCCTCGTCTCTTTTCTTTCTCTTCTCCGCCGTTGCCGCAATGTTCTTACCTGTATCGGTTGGAATAGTGTTTCCACCATCTGCATTACCCATTGTAGAGTCACCCTCTAACGCTTTCTTAAGTCTATCTTTAAACTCGTCTGTTGGTTCGTGATCGTAATCTAAATCTAATGGGTTTTCTCCTCTTTCCATTTCCATTTCTTCGTTTTGGTCGTCAGTGTTGTGTACCACTTTCTTAGGATCCAATGTCTCAGGACCTCCTTTACCAACCGCTTTAGGGAATTCAGGATTGTCGTTACCTTCAACAGACAACGCATCTTTAATTTTCTTATCTACTTTACCCATATGTTCTTTAGTTTCTTTTCCACCTACTTTGTGTGAATCCTCTACCGCTTTTAAACCCGGTATCGCCTCATTCACCATTTTAGTGATCATTTCTACCAATTCAGATTCAGTCATTCTTATAACCTTCTTATTTTCAGAAATGGTTTCTGTTTCGTTCATGTCACCACATTCACAAATACCCTTACCACATTTTTCACATGTAGTTTCATCAATATCCATTTCGATTTCACCTTTTCCTTCGTCTTCTTGCATGTCCCCACACTCACATAGTTCTTTACCACATTTTTCGCAGGTACTTTCATTGGTTTCACCCTTTCTTAGTTTTGCAAGATCTGACGATTCGATCTTACCATCGTTGTCAACATCTAATTTATGTTGTCCACCATGTAATTTTTCGTCAACTGATTGATTTTCTTCCATGTTTTCTGAATCTAATTCTTCACCTAACTGATCTAATTTGTCGATTAATTCTTCTTTAGATTCGTAGGTTTCTTCTTCCACGACAAATTTCTTGTCAGGATTATTATTATTGTATTCTTCACACTTAGAGTCTGCTTCCTCTTTAGTGTCGCAAATTTCAACGTATTCACCCTCACACTTAACACAGTATGCGGTTTTACTACCCTTACCTTCGTTAAGGATGGTATTCTTTATCTCGTTGGAGATAGTCTCTTCGATAATTTTATTTAAGTCTGAAACTTTCATATTATATAAATATGCTCTTTATCTCGTTTATTACGATTTTCTCCACCTCATTATACGGTATTCCGTACTTTTTAGATATGTCTCTTACCGCTTCATTTAATTCTTCACTTTCATAGAATTCTAAAGCGTTTATATCACCCTCGTTACAGTAAGGGAATTTCTTACATTTCTCCTTAACTTTAACAAAGACACCCTCGGGACCACCATATAATGGGAAATTACTCTTTCTGAGTTGTTTCATCCTTTTTTTAATTGAATCAGGTCCGTCAATCTTAAGTGGATTACTCTTTCCTGTTCCAAATGGTGCATCGTATTGACCCGCCGAAGAAGTTGCAGTCGATAAGGCTTCAGTAAACTCACCCTCTTCAACCTCATCCTCGTTGTATTTCTTTTTATTGTGGATTTTATATATCTCTCTTTTGGTAATGAAGTTCATCGGTGCTTCAAAGGAACCTGCAGAACCTGACATTGTCGCCTCTTTAGTTTCTTTTTTCATTACTTAACGTTTTTTAATGGTCCCTCCCAAAAAGACTTACGTTGCCATAACTGTTTGAATAACTCTACAACAACCTTTGTAGATAAATCCACTACTTTTTGGTTTATGTCTCTCGTACCCATTTCTTTTTTAACCATATCAATTACGGTTTTATGTGCTTGGGTACCCTTCAAGAAATCTTTGATCTCTTTCTTGACAATAGTTTCAATTTGTTTTTTATCTGTTGCTGTTAATGACATCTTAATCTATTCTTCTTTGTGATATTACATCATTCATCGCATCTGCAAACACATCCTCAAACTTTAATAGTTTTTCAATGGACTCTAAAGACTCATAAGAGACCTTTAACATCGCAGTGTTCAGATAAACACCTTTATTTTTACCCGCAATAATAACAAAGTCAATCTCCACGTCGGGTAAATTACCGTCTAACCTAACCTGATTAGGTTGTATGGTGATGCCAGGACGAAGATCTCCCAAATCAGATACCTGAGTACCAAAATTAGAAATTACGTCACTCACGGACTTCTTTTGTTGGTCGTTCAACTGTAAATCCTCTTCAGTAGATGCAATCATAGTGACTACAACCCCATCAACAACAGTTGATACGTTTTCCATCTTCTTTTCGGAGTTATCTTCCTGTTCGTTAAGGGATTTCTTGTTTAGTTGAGATTCATTAAGGTTTCTTAATGTATTCAACATCCTTTTTGTCTTGTCGTAGTCCATATGTGTTTCAAATTTCATCTTCTATAAAATTTTTAAAATTAAACGAAGGGTTTATATCTGTATAAATATTTGAAAAGTTGGATTTACATACAATTCCCTTAAAATTCTCTACGTTTTCTATGAATCCGTTACTTGGGACAACCCTTTCTTCGATATTATACCTCTCACAAAGGTATCTGCAAAGTTCTACTGTGGTTTCCTGTTGTTGATCGGTATATCTGTCCCAATAAAACCTATCTCTCCAACTCCTAACATAAGGTTCAGACCTATGTGGGTCATTGATCCAATTACTGAAGTACCCCGTGATGGTATTTTTTTGTAACCATCCTAAGTTTTCTATTGCTATTTTGATCTGTCTACGATCAACTTTATCATTACCAAAGGTTTTTGAGGAAAATTCGGGATCAAGGACTTTATATACGTCCCCCATTTTACTTATAATGAAATGAGGAATATCATCGTATTCCCCATTGTATCTGTACTTAATTTTATTTACAAAATCATCAATCCTTCTCTTAGTATCATATAAAAAGATCTGTTTCTTTTTATATTTTCTTTTGGAGTGATTAAGTGCCGTACTATCTATTGTTTCTACGTCTCGAATTTCCAACATTCCTTACAATTACTTTAGATCCTACTTGAATAAAATTATTTTCGGGTGGACTTGTTTTTTCCATATATAAATCATCCACGTATTCAGTAGGTAATGGTGTTGGGAGGGGTGTTTCTGTAGGTGAGGGGGTAGAAGTTGGTATAGGGGTTACGGTTGGATTTGGTGTTGATGTTGGGTCGGGTGTGTTAGAAGGAGTTAAAGTTAATGTCGGAGTTGGGGTTCCTGAAGGTGTTACCTCTATTAATTTTTTTTTTCAGGGTCTTCTTGATCCTGAATGGGTTCTCTAACAATAAAGTTCGGTTTAGGTTGTTCTGTTGGTTCGGGTGTGGTTATTTTACCTGTTTGGATATCCAACTGTGCTGTTTCAACACTATCGGGTAATTGAACGTCCTCTTCTTGTTCTGTTTGATCCCAAGATCTTGTTTGTACTAAGTATTCCTCCAATTGTTCGTATCGATTTGCAGGTCTATTTGTTGCTGTTGGTTCGGGTGTCTCCGTTTTTACTTCAACATCAAACTCAATATTTGTGGATTCGGGTAACTCATCCAACACAACATCAATCTTTTTGATTTCTTCAGTTGTTTCTATAACCTCTTCTTGTGGTAAGTCTTCAACCATATCATTAAGGACCTGATCCAATGCATGATCCTCATCCCATTCTTCATTCTCTAACCCGTCTTCTAACGTTGAATCCCAATCTCTGTAATCCTCCTCTGTTGGTTCAGGGATCTCATCCATCCAACTTGGTGGTTCCACTCCTCTTGCCTCATCAGGTAATGGTTCGTCGTAAAGACCAAGATCCTCATCATTTCGAATCATCTCCTTTAGGGGTTCTCTTTGTTCCTCCTTAGTAATTCTTTCCTTTGGTTCTTTTTTGATTTCGTTGTGGGGGTACTTCTTAAGTAACTCTTCAATTCTATCCAACTCTTCTTGTGATGGTCTAAAACGAGAAACCTCCGCAACCAAATCAGATGCATCTATCTTATCTTCCTGTTTAGTTTCGTCACCTAATTCGGAATTTTCCCGATTAACCTCTTCTTTTTTGGTATTATTCTCTTCTTGGAACTTAACCAACATATGTAAGAATGAAAGTGAGATTAGTGGTAACATCCCACCCGCAAAAATTGCAAGGAATCGTCTATGTGATTGTAAGTCTCCCTGTTCAATACCTGAATATTCTAAAATGGGTCCAACTAATTCAACCCATGAAAGGAATTGTTCACTATCTATTTTGATATATTCAAACGCAAAAAATATGTTACCCACAAACTGAATTAAGGTAACAATTCCAAAGGGTACATATACTTTAGACCCCATTTGTGCGGATATCGCAGCTAACGCCGACAATGCCGCAATCTCAATACCTATTGAAAGGTATACCGCCCATGATAATGGATTAGAAATACCGTACCACTGAGTTACGTGTGATATCGATACAATTGCAACAGTAATGATTGGTACAAGAAACGCAAAATATATTATTGCCTTAAAATTCTTACTAAACCACTTACCCATTTATTATTTGAGTTGTCCTTCCAACACTTCCAACTCCTTTTCAATCTCTGTTTGTCTATCTAAATCGAACATCTTTCTATCCGTGGCTTGGATCATTCTGTGTTCACTCTTAAGACCTTCTATTTTAAGTCTGAGATTAAGTTCTTCCTTGTTGAATGTGTTTTCCTTTATGTCCTGTATCTCTTTTTTAATTGTAGTGAGTTCTCTACTGTCACCACATCCTCTAAAGAAGGTCAGTATTAGGACTACAAAGACCACTATTGTAAAATATTTGTCTAAAAACTTCTTCATATCTAAATGTTTATACTTTTATAAATACTTAAGTAAGGTAAAACTCTCGTTACGTAGTTTTTTCATTGCCTTCTCCTTAAGTTGTCTTATTCTTTCTTTTGTACACCCGAATTCTTCACCCAAATCTTCCAAATTACTTTGGATCCCATTTAAACCGAAGTACTTTTCGATTATCGTTCTTTCCTTTTCACTTAGTATTGAGAGTGCCTTTCTAACGTGTTTCTTTCTTTCATTCTCATTATCTAAATAGTTTTCAGGGTTAGGTGAATCTTTATTCACAATGATATCGATCAATTGATCCCCTTCACTATTTATCTCATCACTTAAATTTACGGTTTTAGGTAATAATTGTAAAGACTGTTTTTCGTATTTCGACAAGAAATTAGGGTCGTCCTCGGTAAATGTGAGTTTTTTATTTTTTTGATGTTCCTGAATTACGTTAGATGGTACACGGATAGTCCTTCCATTATCATTCAGGGACGACATGATTGCCTGTCTAATCCACCAAACCGCATAGGAAATAAATTTAACTCTCTTATTAGGGTTAAACTCTTTGGCCGCCCTCATCATACCCAAATTACCCTCAGATACAAGATCGGGTAAATCCAAACCTTGATTCATGTATTGTTTCGCAACACTTATCACAAAACGAAGATTCCCAACAACCAATTCGTTCTCTAATTGAACTTTTTGTTCGGGAGTGATGTTTTTGTTTTTGAGTAGTTTGATAATTTGTTTAAGACGTTCGTTGGTGGTAACGGGTATCTTTTTTATGTCTTTGAGATAGAACGAGATCTCTTCGGCGTTTAGATACGAGTTTGGTTTCTGCATAGGTTGTTGTATTATAAAGTGAAAACGAGTAACTAATATAAAAAAATTTATTTAATATTCAAAATCATCTAAGAACTTTTTTTCGTCTTTTGTTAAACTATCGATACCTTCCTTCTTAATCTTCTCTAATACTTGATCCAAGTCTAATGATTCAACCCTACTTTGTTTAGAGTATTGTATCATTAAGAATTGATCGGGTTTGTCGAGTTTAAAAATAAAGTCCTTAACTTCTTGTGGTAGGTGTGCGGAAATTATCTCATCTTTCCTAAACAAAAAATAAAACTTTACGTTTTGATCTAACAAGTCTTCATGTATCGATGTAGACAGTTCTGTCTGATCTTTCTTGGAATCTAAGATGACAATTAAATTCTTATTGTTCTCTACAATGAATTTTAATTTATCAACAGCGGGGTTTTCTAATAGTACCTCGTTGCAGTAGTATTCAATGTCTTCGATATCATCAAACATACCGTAGATAAAAAGTACGTAACTATTTAACATTTATTTTTTCTTGTTAAGGTTAATTTTCCAATACATTCCACCACCAACATATGGTGACACTCCGAAATCGGGTGTTGTCTGTACCCCTAAGTTTAGTTGATACAGTCTATCTTTTTTCGTTTTCCAAATAAGTCCTCCACTTGCACTGTTGAAGATATCTTGTTTGTTCATACCAATATTAAATCCGTAGTAAAATTGATTCTTTGGTAAATCCTTCACTATTGTTGTATTGTAAACAGTAGGGATCTTAAAGAACCAATTAACATCTCTCGATTGTATTTGATTTTGGGTAATTACGTCTGTTAAAATACCATAACCCAAATCCGAAGGTGGTTTATTACCTAACGAATCTGTAACGTTTTCGGGGAAATCGTAAGTTAGGTTAAGTGTGTCAACCACTTGGTATTTTGCAAAGTATTCTTTTAGAATTGCGGTTGTGTCCACATCTACGGGAATCTCAACTTCTAAGGTCTCTACTTTAGTTATGTATTTTGGGACGTATGTGGGTACTTCAACTGTTTTCTCAACATACACCGTATCTATTTTTTGGTTTAATAGTTCATATTTCTTACCATCAACCTTAACGATGTCTTTAGTACCATCCTGATCACCCGAACAATTTCTGAGTAAAAGGAATACACACAACCCCATGATAATAACTGTCTTAATGTCAATATTATATCTTCTCATGATGGTCTTTGTGTTTTCCTATAAATACTCTACTTTTTCTTCTTAACTACTTTATCGATGATACCATAATCGAGGGCTTCCTCCGCGGATAACCACATATCTCTTGTGGCGTCATTCATCACTTGTTCCGCGGGTTTGTCACAATAAGACCCAAGAAGATCAAATAATTGTCTATTGAGTTTTTTCCACTCAGTCATATCAATCTCCGCATCTTGAATGTTTCCTCTAAACCCACCACTTGATTGGTGTAACATAGTTCGTGAGAATGATAAAGAACCTCTCTTACCTTTAGTACCCGCACCCAATAGTATTGAACCCATAGATGCTGCCATACCTGTGTTGATTGTTTGGATATCAGACTCAATGTAATCCATGACATCTACCATTGAGAGTCCTGATTTAACGGAACCACCCGGTGTGTCAATATGCATTGTAATATCGTTGTGGTCCATACTATCCAAGAACATTAATTGTGCTTGTACGATAGTTGACATGTTATCGTTAACAGGTCCCGCAACCCAAATGATTCTCTCCATCATCAATCTTGAGAATACATCCATCACAGTCACGTTCATTTGTCTTTCCTCAAGAATGTATGGGGTAAGACTGTTTTCTATTTGTTTGTTGTAATAATGTAGGTTAAGTCCACTTACATTTTTGTCTCTTGCATAGAGGTCGAAATCTTTATATTCTTTTGATATCATGATTAATTTTTAGTTCTTCAAAGTTACACAAAATTTGCATTATTCCAAATATACGGATGTTAAATTTTCACATTTATTGATTCTATCTTGGATATGTTGTCATCCTTCTCGATCATTAATAAGTTGTCAGACCAAGTCCTAATTAATGGGTTGTGGGATATGACAAGAATATTATCAAAATAATCTTTTATCTTTTTAAAGAATTCACCCACCATTTCAATGTTGTCATCCGCGACTTTACCAAAGACCTCATCCATCACAACAAGGTTTGGTTTTGGTAGTGCAGAAACTTTCGTCAATACACTTCTTAACGCCAATGAAGCAATCGTTCTTTCGTATCCTGAACCCGCCATTAGAGGTTTAACTACTCGAGTCTCATTATCAATCATAACAAACCCTAAGTCGTTTTTCTCGTTGATTCTGATCTCCAATTTAAACAAACAACTATCCTCCAACAAATGACTTAGTTCGTTATTTAAAAATGGTATCATGTCTTTAAGGATGGTCTTTGAAATACCTGATTTACCAAACGCCGCACGATACGCCTTAAACACGTCTTCAGTCTTCTTTTCCTTTTCAATTGTCTTAATCAAATCACGGTTAGTAGTGATCTTCTTTTTGAAATTATCAATCTCGTTAGTGTAACGTTCAATGAGAATGTTACATTGTTTGATGTCGGAATTTGCGGTCTCTATTTTAGTACCATAGATCAAAAGTTGTTTATCAATTTCAAGATTGCGTTCGTGTTTCTTTTTGTTAGCTTCAAAGTATTCTAACAACTTTATTTTGTTTGATTTATCAATTTCAAACTGTTTAATTTCCAACTCATAACGAGTATTAATTAATTTATTTTTTTCATATAAATCATACTCTTTTTTAAGTGTGGAATGTTTAGTTTCTTCTGATTTTAATTCTTTTTGATTTTTCTCTTTTTTGGTGATTTCACTTTTAATCTTTTTTATCTCACCTTTCTTAGATTTAATTTCTTTAGTATTATCTACATTCTCTAAAGGTCTATTACATGCCGAACATATACTACCATCTTCTAAGTTCTTTATCTCCTTCTCAAGTTGAGTAATATTATTATTTAATACTTTTAGATCGAAATCTATATCCCTAATCTTGTCTTTAACCTCTTCATGGGTTTCCTCCAAATAATACTCCTTAGGTTCTTTTACTAAGGTTTCATTTAGAACTTTATTGGTCTTAGATATCTTAGTATCAATATCTGCGATCTCGTTCTCAATCGTCTTGGGGTTGGTTTTAAATAGTGTCTCGTCAACATCCCCATGCTTCTCACTTAGAAGTTTATCCTTTTCATCGTTGAGTGTTTTGAGTCTTTGAGTTGACTCCTCTAACTCTTTCTTAGTTTTGGTAATGTCGTTATCCTTACCTTCGATTTGTTTGTGTAGATCCTCTATTTCACTTTGTAAGGTAAACGTATCGTAATGATTCGAAACCATCTTATTAGTGAACTTATTCATCTCATCTCGGGCAACCTCATCTTTTTCTTTTAGTGCATCCAAACCAATGAATCGAGTAAGTAGTCTTCCCCTCTCAGTTGCCGTTGAACCTATTAAATCCTCCAAGTTGGATCCCGTAGTTAAGATGGTTTGTAGGAAGTCACTCTCCGAACCTATCGCCTCTTGTATGAAAGTTTCGGTCTCACGTCTTTGTTCCCCACTTAGGTTCTGATGAGTCCCATCAGGTAGTATTTTAAAGAACTCTAACTCCGCTTTAACTGTATAGTTATTGGTTCTCCCTAATTTTCTTGTAAAGTTCCGTTCAATGATATAATCATGTCCGTCAATTTCTATCACACCCTTAACCTTTACGTGGTCTTTATCACTGAATCGGTTGAAGACCTCGATATTGTTTTTGTGTTTAGTACTACTATTAAAGAATAAGAATAGTAGGGCGTCGATTGTTGCTGTTGTTTTACCCCCAAAGTTTCGAGGATTGGATTCTACCGCAGTGATACCATCCAACTCAGTAAAATCAATCTTATTATTTTCACCAAACGAAAGGAAGTTAGAGTACTCAATACTCTTAATCTCCCATTTATTGTATTTTAATTTTCTCTCACCTTTCTGAGAGATGATCTCATTGACTTTCTTATCGAGTCTATCTAAATGGTCATAGTTGATGTTAGGAAAATCGTTAGATTGTTTAACATACTCCTTAAGTAATTTATTTTGGTAGGTCAGGTCTAAAATACTTTCACTTATCTCAAGGGATTTAAGTTTTGTATCACTCTTATTACTAATAACCTTAGTATTAATAATAACGTGACGTGTATTGTATTTCTCTTTAAAGTATTCTTTTACCCTGCGAACTGACTCCTTACTAAATGCACTTGCGGTGTCAGGCCACGTGACTTTTATGTATGCGTTTTCGTGTTCCATTAACTCTTTGTTTAATGTATTTTCCGTTTTTTAAATCGTATGTTTCTACGTCCTCTCGTCTAAAAGACAACCATTCCTCCACCTCATTACTATTTGAGGGTTTGAAATGTGTACGAACTAATTTTTTAGGATCCCTAACAGTTTCGGCTCGTACAACTATAAATTGAGTGAAATCAATGTTGGATCTCACAAATACATTTTTGGTGGAACTTACATTTTCCCTAAGTTTATTATAATACATAAACTCATCTTTCCAATACTTCTCTTTTCTCGACGGTATATTAACCGTTCTAAAGTCTTGTTCCGATATGAGTGAGTACACATCATTATCCCAAAAATTACCTTCCCACTTTCCGTGTTCGACTTCGACCCCTAATTCAGGATCTTTGACTCCCACTAAATCGATCTTATTATGAACTTCATTGTGTTTTAATAAGATCTTGAACTTGTTCTCAAAAAATTCTATTACCGCATTTCTTATCAGTGTGTCATTATATTTTGCGGGTACAAACATTCATAATCATTTTATTCTACTCTCCTCGAAGAATTCGATGATTGAGTTTATCGCCCATACGGCTCCCGCTGTAAACACCCCATCATAGAATATACCTACATACCCTATGTTAAATAATTCAGAACTAATACTACCTAATGTCGCAGACAAAAAGAAACCAACCCATGTGGATGTACATAAGGGACAATTTATTAGTTCACCGAAAAATTTAGATCTGTTTGATATCCAATTACGCAACCCTTCGAATATGGATCCGTACACAATTATGGTCGTCATACCATACGCCATAAAAGTCCAAAAAATTAATAGTCCGATCATATTAAAAGATACGGAAATTAATTTTAAGAATCAACCCCCACTACTCGTCATATAACGAACTTAGGTTGGAATTTTTAAGATATTTCGCTTTATTTAAGTTAGATAACGAAGATGTTATTTTATCCAACTCTTCCTTAAGTTTGGTGTTTTCCTCTCTTAACTTTTCAAGTTCCGAATCATTAACAACCTCCTTAATCACCTCTTTAGGTTTCTTTTTAAGTTTTGATTCCAATTTGGATAGTTTTTGGGATAACCCCTTCTTCTCTTTTTCCAAGTCGGCAATTTTATCTCCAAGTTCATTTACTTGTTCATCGTCTGTTATGTAAACTTCTTTCTCAACAATAACTTCAATGGGTTTTTCAACCTCTACGATTTTTTCGACTTCTTTGATTACTTCAAAGGGTACTTTGACTTCTTTTATAACCTCAACCTCTTTTATTACCTCTTTCTCTATCTCCTTTATGGTCTCTTTCCCTTTAACTATCGAGGGTGTTTCCCCGAATTTTAGAATTGCAAACCCTCTTTTAAATGTATCTTTTGCAAGTTTATTCGGGTCCTTTATATTGTTTAGTTTACAATACTCTAAGAACTCACTATCCAATATTAAGGAGGGTTTCAGACTCATTTTCGATATCTTTTATATCGTTTATTGAGAAATGTAAAAACGGTTGATCGTTCTTGAGATCATGAAAATCGTATTTATCGTTCTCTATATCATAAATACCATATCCATGATGTTTTACCGTTTCACCGAAATTCTGTTGTATTAAAGATCCTACCATCACTGCACGACCACCATCAGGTAACTCGAATACTTGTCTTTTGTGGATGTCACCACAAAGTAGGATGTCCAAATCCACAAAATTAAGTGGGGAGTACCCTTCTTCAAACTCATATCCTGTATCAGTAGACAATCCCGCAATCGGACTATGGAATAAACCAACATATAACCCCTCTCCTTTTTCAAATTCAGGTCTTTGGTTGTGTTGGTACAAGGAATAGACCACCCAATTTATATTTTCGTCCTTATATACCCCACTGTCTTTGTAATATGCAATCTTATCATTCTGTAACATATCTACGACGGGAGTTATACTATCAACCCTTTCATGGTTATTTTCGAGAAAGTCATGATTACCCGGTATAATAACAACTCTACCCAACTCATTAGTAATATCACTTAGGAACTTGGATGTAATGACTAATTGTTCATTAGAGATGTTGATCTTTTCATGCACGAGATCTCCTGCAATAACCACTCTAACCTCATCATATGCATAGTCTTTGATGCGTTCTTTCGCATCATCAATAAACCTTCTAAACTGTCTTTCATAGTTATCGTGGTACTTATTTCGACGTATATGTATGTCGGCCGTATGTACAATTACTTTAATCATCTAATTTCATTTTTTTACGATACTCATCGTGTATTAAACTCTTGAATTTAGTAGTTGACCACCCATGAGATCGGTCAATCCAATGTATTGGGAGGTCTAATTCATCACCCGTAAAGGATTTATCTTTATAGTCGTCCCCTAAAAACCTAACATCGGGTTGTATGTCTTTAATAAGTGTAAGAAGATCCTCTTCGTATGTATATGTATATATATTTGATACATATCGTAGTGAGAAAAGGATTTTCATTCTTTCTTGAACCGATAAAATAGGTTTTAACTTCTCTTTAGGTCTCTCTATTGAAGGGTCTGTATGTAATAATATGATAAACTGTTCACAGGTATCTGAACATTCCTTAAACATGTCTATGTAACCCGGATGAATTACATCGAAGTTACCTGCAATAATACCTTTATCATATTTTTTACTCATTACCTATGTTTGGGTTTTGTTTTAATGTCTGTTTTGTGATCAAATCCTTAATTTTTGTTGTTGACCAATCGTGTGAACGAGTGGTGTAGATCACTTCAATATCTAAATCATCCCCCGTAAAGGATTTACCTATATAATCCTCACCCAAAATCCTAACTTGGGGTTTGAAGAACTTGATAAGGTCAAGTAGTTCCTCTTCTGTTTGGTATACGAACACCTCATCTATGTATTTTATCGATGTTAGTGTTTTATACCTCTCATATATCGGAATTACAGGTTTATATTTTGATTTTCTGTGGAGTGATGGGTCTCTTTGTAAGAACACAATAAACCAATCACAATGTTGTTTTGCCGTTTCAAACGTATAGATGTAACCGGGGTGTAGAAGGTCAAAATTACCCGCAGTAAATCCAATTTTCTTACCCTCGTACCTATTCATTACTTTAAAACTTTAGACATATCCATTAATAGTATTTTTTGGATTACTTCCATTGGAACTTTATATTCCTCAAAAGTCGAATCCTCTTTAACTAAGACAACGATAGACCCTAATAACTTTTTAGATGCGTATTCCGTACCCTCTAACATCTTTAATAGTAATTTACCATAGAATGGTAATTGTAGGTAGTAATGTCCAAGTGCGGTACTATCGATATTATCAAATGGTGGGTACATTTTCTTAGTATACCTCTGTTTTTTAAAATTTTCAGGTTTATTAGTTTTCCAATCAGTAATCAATATACCGTAATCAGTACCTTGTTTATTTTCAACTAACCAAACCTTGTCGGGTTGTCCCACATAACCTAAATCAGGGTCACCCAATACTATTTCTGTATCAAGTAATACCGCATTTCTCTCGTGCATTAAATCAAGAAAGTCCTTACCCGCATCAATCATGTTATTACTTCGAACAATCTGTTCTTCATCACATTCATATATGGGTTCCCTCACACTTTTGTAATCTCCGTATTGGGAGATGAGTTCCTTCTCTAAAATGTAGTGTACTCGACTACCTTGGTTGGTGGCATATGTACCTTTGTCTGCCCATTCTTTGAGTAATTCTTTTTGTTTTTGTTTATCACCTTTAGACATTCTAAGTGAGATACCTTCAGCATCGAACTCCTCGTAAAACTTCTTTATGATCTTAGATACTGATGGATAATTAGATCTAATAATCCCGTTCTCATCTCTCATAAAGTATAAATGGTCTTCTTCTATAAATGATAAATCAATATTCTTCCTTCTTTTATTAAGGATTTTTCTAATCTTCTCCGCTTCTTCTTTTAAATTCATTAATCAAGTTGTATTTCTTCATATCCACTTAAATTACCTCGTAAATCTGCAATGTCAGAGTTACCCTCGATTTTAATTGTCCAAACCTTACCCATTAATTTACCCACATTCATTCTATGAAAGAGTTTCACACTATCAACCCACGCATCACTGTCTAAAACGATAACCACCTTTTTTGCGTTATCGTAGACCTTTTCGAATAAATTGTTTGTAATGAACTTACCTAACATAGGAACTGAGTTTTCTAAGAAAATACTGTCAAAAACACCCTCCACTAAGTAAATTGGTTTATCCCAATCAATCATATGTTCGTTCCAAATCAAAGTATTTTTATCCGCTTGGGGATTCATGTACTTTCTCTTACTATAATTAAGGTAAGATCTTGCAACGAAGTAATTCAAGTCATCGTATTCATCATACGATGGTATAATTATTCTATTTTCATAAAGACCCTCATCACAATAACCGATATTGAACTTTTTAATCATTTCATCGGTTATATTTCTCGATCTGAGGTATTTGTATGCTTGTTTATATTTGTGTGTTAGTTTTCTACCGTATGATACGTCCGAAAAAGGGATGAATTCTTTTGGTAACCTAACTTTCTTATATGAAACTGTTGATCTTGATACGAATTCATCAGGAGTATATAATTTAAAATCCCTGATTTGTGTTGGACTCCCATATTTAAAAACAAGTTTATTAAGGTGTCCATGTGTATGGTGTGATTCCGCACATACCCAACACTTATAAACAAACATTTTGTAATTTATTTCTAAATTACCTTTACCGTCACCTTCGTCTAAGTCCTTTATATCGTAAGAACACACAGGACAATCGAAAGTAATCTGACCCCTTACATCATTATGTGACTTACTCTCACCGAATATATCGTGGAGTACATCTACTAACGGTATAAAATCTACTTCTTGGGTCATCATATATAAAATATACGAAAAATTTTTGACAAAAAAAAGTCCCCGAGAACACCACTCCTCGGGGACAACCAACCAACGTATAAGAAATACATCTTATACGCCCCGTCCTGTAATAAAATATAAGAAATTAAAAAGAGAAAGTAAAGTACTTGATCTACTTTTCTTCAGACTTTATTTTATTAACATATCCAATTACCGCTGTTGCGGCATCACTCATATCGTAATTCTCTTTTTTGAGATTACCCGTTCTTGCATGTAACCATTCAACTTCGGGGAATAGGTCATTAACGTGTTCCCATATAACATGTTTCTTATCTATGTCTTTAGGGTATCCACCAAATAATACTCTTCTCCCTTTGGCGTTTTCTCCAACTAAATCGGGGAATGCGAACTTACGTGCGTTATATGTTGAGATAAATGTTGGGACAATTCCTAACACATCAAAACATGACTTCAATACCATACTATTATATCTTAATAGGGTACCTACTGTATAAACATTATTCGAATTTAGTAAGGGTTCCTCAATAATAACTTTGGTGATACCCATATCCTTATAATTCTCCAAGTGTTTTCTGAACCCATCCGCCTTTTTGAGGAGTTCTTCTATTTTATCCTCAGGTTTGGGTTTTATTTTAGGTGAGAAATGAGTCAATTCTAACAAATGTGAGGCAGTAATATCAAATAACGCCCATCCAATTGTTTTGGTTGATATATCTAAACCCAAAATCTTTGGTTTATTTTTAAATTTCTTGTCCATATAAAGTTATATGGTAATTAATAAGAAATTTTTTGGTAGAAGTAAAGATTAAAAATCTATTTTAATAGAAAATACTTGAGTTCCGACACGTTTTACGGGTGAGGATGTTTTAGCGTTAACTAAAATTTCTTTGTTTTGATCCAATAGTGCAACCTCAGTAACATATTTATCGTTAACCCTCGCAACGTTACTGTAGGTTGGGTTCTGTGTTTCATTCCATTGACTATGTGGTAAGTTCACTAAGAATCTCATCTCCTCAATATCCGTACACCTAACTAATTTTACTGACCCGGGGAATGTTTGTTCATCACCAAACTGTGGTTCGTTTGTAGATGTTTCTGTACCTAAGTATTCATTATCTGTTGATGTATTTACTACGTGATCTTCGAAGTCAAACAATGATCCGTTGTCGATATCTGCACCTGTGATAATAAAACTATTTTCTCTTAAGTTAGTTGGATTAATTAAATTACCAACTGTGTGATTTGGGATCATTGATGTGATATCTATCTTGGTCCATTGTGATGGATCAGGTAATTTATCGTCGTATTCCGTTGTTTCCTGTACAAGAACATAAAGTCTATCGGCAATATACCCTTGGGTTACATCTGTGAATGATGTTTTTAAGTGTTGGAACGATCCTATTCCGTTCGGATGGTCAACCCCTCCCCATTTTATTGCGATGTTTGCGGGATAATTAATTTCACACTCACCCTCTACCACATTAACCTGTACTTTACTAAAGTTATTACATGGAAGACCATTTAATTGAGTGTCTCCACTATATTCTAACATATATGATATCCAATAGGTTTGACTTGTGGATCCACTAAATGCGGCATCCGCTATTGCACCGTCACTTGGTACATGATAAACTTTAGGTGTTGGTAATGTATGTCTTCTATTACTTCTGTAATCTAATAATGCAACCATTTCTTGATCATCAAAAACGATCACTTTTTTATCTACGAAGACTTTACCCACCTTCTCACCAATCTCATCTAATAGGTATCTATATTTAATATATTTCGTTCTAATATCACCGGGTCTACCCGCCACTGTAGAATCTAAGTAATAGTCAGTGGTATCCATTTTAAACTCAGCACCAATCGTGGTTCCCGTACCATTCTCATAATAGATGTATGGTATATAGACATTAAAGAATTCAACGTCTGTTACAATATCCTCATCGACAAGTACTCCATCAGTAGTTGAACTACCTATGTAATCATCGTATTTAAAAAATCTATCAGGATCATCATATATGTGACCTAACTGTGAGTAATGAATTACCGCAATACATTTTTGTTCTTCAGGAGAGACTGTTATTGTTTCCCCATATGAATTTGTATAAGTTGTTCCTGTATTGGTAACTTGACCTTCTGATGTACCGTATCCAAGATATTCTTTTGTGGATATGTGTTTAGCACTTGTAAAACCACTAATACTTTCGTCTGTACCATTTACGTCAGAGCCAATTGGTTTTTCACTCCACACGACGTTTAAACTCCATGGATCGTGTTGTTCACTTGGGTCTACTTGATTAGATACACAAGCATCCGCCACTTCTAAACTCAAAGGGTTTTCAATTCTACAATCGTTTTTGATAACTTGAGCAAAACCTGAGATTGATGATAAGTCAGGTGTTGATCTATCTAAATACAAGGTTGTTTGTCCTGTTATCACCTCATCACAATTTGGTGTTGTTGTACTACCTGTGACTGTTGTTGATCCCGTAACTCTATAAACTAAACTCATTGAGTTACCTGAAATGACTTGGTCTTCATTTAATAATTCATTTCCAAATGCCACTGTTATGTATTCAGTATCATTAAAACTATGTAGGAGTAGTAAATCTGTGTCTGTTTGAGTAACTCCACTACATGTACCATAATCAATAGTCTCTGTAAATGTGATAGTATTGGTACCTGTAAAACCTGACAGTGGTAATCTAACACTTGTGCATTCTATAGTAGTTCCCGAACATTCCGCAGCATCATATTCTTTATACTCTGTGACAAATCCCGCAGGACCCATTCCATTCCTAATCGTTGTTGTTATAGAGTCCATAATTGGAACACCGTAGGTTGTTGAATCAGAATCGATTGTTAATTTATATGGGTATTTTACTTGGGAGTCTTTATCAAAAGGTGCAAATACATTTTGTTGTGGAGTATCCTGTACACCATCTAAAGAATTAAATGGGACAGTATAGTCGAATTCAGAATCCCCTACTTGGAAAAATTTAATTTGAAAGTTTCCCTCTGCAATGGATTTTCTACCCTTTTGGGTTAATCTTGCTGAGAGAAATTCTGCATTATTTTGACTTAGGAAACTCATACTTAAAATATATCTGTTTTAATCTTATTAATAAATATCAAATTATAAATTTATTGTTGACAATGTAAGAAATCACTACAACCATCAACCACTGCTTCCCTCGATATATAGGCAGTCTCACTATCAACCGCCGCTTGGAAATTTGTATCCATTATGGTTCCACAATACGTTGCACTACCACAACCCGCACTTGCGTATATAAATTGTACAACATCCCCAACACTGTAGGAATTAATAGGTAAAATAAAATTACCCCCTTGACATTGCATATCTTGAGGTGCGTGGAAATCAAATCCATTTACACAGTCTTGGATTCTATAAAATGATTCCTGTGGATTTAATGTTCTTGTTGGTGTATTTGTTGGTTCTAATGTTGGTAGTGGTGTTGCACTATCGGTTGGGTTCGGTGTTGGATTAGGTGTTGGTTCGTTAGTGGGGTTTGGGGTTGGGAATGGTGTTCCTTGTGGTGTGGCCGTCGGGTTTGCTGTTTTTTCAGGTGTAGGTTGTGGTGTTGCATTAGGTGTTGATGTTGGTGCATTCGTCGGTAAAATAGTTGCTGTTGGATTAGGTGTTGGGTTTGGTGTCGCAGTAGGCTGTGGTGGAACGTGTTCCATAAAAGATACACATAGATCACAATCAACTCTCGGAGATTCGATAAATATATCTTGTTCGTGACACCCATCACTCTGTAATCTTATACCGAAGGATAATAATTCATCATCAACATAAAATTCAAGAGGTGAAGTAATCACTTCGGGAAACGATAAAACAGGTTCTTCAGTGAATCCCCAATTACTTGTGTCCCCACTTGTGGTTCCTGTATAAACATTTACCGGAAAGTCCTCTAAACTGTGATTCGGGTCAGTACTTAAACCTATTCTAATTAACTTACTCATCTATTAACAATTTGGAACATTATATCCTAAATTATTCATTGCACTAACTATTAAGTCAGCATAGTATTGTGGGGTAGATCCCGCAATTACATCTTGGACACCCGAGACTTCATTCTTGTCACTCAATCCCGAAGTACCTGCATAATACCCAAGACCATTAAATACCGCATTTATGAAATTTTGGTACTGTGGGTAGATATCCTGACCACCTGATAATGTATCTACTTGGAAAATTATACCTCTATGGGATGTTGGTGTTGTTGCATTATCCAATTCGTCTCTAAGTTGTGCAATATCCGCATCACCACTTACACTACCATCGGTCCACCCACTCACAGTTATTCTTTCCGCTTCATATCTATTATTACTTTCATCAGCAAAGGCCAAGTTCACCACATTATACGAAGGATTTGATGGTGGAGTTGCAATCCATTGAATTGCCCTTTCATCACTTTTATTAGTAATCGTTACTCTTTGATTATATAAACTCACGTCGTTATTATAGAATGGTAATAAACAGTTCTGTAGTATGTTATCCCTCATATTAACAAGTGGGGATAATGTTGTATTCATCGAACCTGAACTATCGAAGAATATATTAATCTCAGTTTCCGTATTAATTAAAATCGTGGGTGTTGGTGTTGGTGATGGTTGTACTGTTGATTGTGGTGTTGCCGTTGGGAATTGTGTTGGTGTTGGATTTGGTGTTGCAAATGGTGTCGCTGTTGGTGGTGCGGTAATATCTAATGTGGGGTATGGTGTTGGGGTTGGACATGTGTCAGGATCATAAACCACTTCAAAAGATATTCTATCATAACACTCAAAGGTCTTAGAATCATTTATATATATATTTTCAACTATATATCTTGGTGTATTGTCTCCGTCACATACACTAATCACATTAACGTTGTCCTCTAACTTCAACCAATACTGAGTGTCAAACTCAATATCATGAAAAACTATTTCTGAGGGTTGTGGAGTTCCATTTGTTATTAATGGATCATTATCTCCAATGTATATGGGATAATCTCTATAATTTCTCGTATTTGATGATGGCCAAGAACCATTTGCAGTATTAGGGTTGTTCAATGGTGTAAATGGTCCATAAGGGGATAACCCAATACTTAAATCAAAGTTATTAGGTGATTCAATATCATAAACACGAATTAATAGTCCCATACTTCATATAAATACTTACGAATAGACTTTATATATAAAACAATTAAGATAAAAGGTTAATGTATTTTAAGATCTTTTCTTTAAATTGTCCATGGTAATCGTATTTATCAAAATCATAGTTTTCTAAAATGTTTTTGTAATGATTTAAGTAACTATCCTTACTTATAATTTTAATCTCTTGATTGTTAATTGTTTTAGTGGTGTGATTAGGGTAATCTATATCCAAATACACATCAATGAACTCTCTATTGGGCATTGTAATGAACATTCTTTTCTTTTCTCTAAAGGGTGTTCTCTCACCATTTTCACTTATTTCATACTCACCCAAACTCTTTAATAGATTAAAGACTACTTCATCTATAACAATAATGTCAACCTCTCTTTTTCTTGATTTTATATCAATTCCATGATGAATCATTGATCTTGACCCTACAAGGACAAAATCACCTCCAATTAAATCGTATATTTCTTTAATTAAATGATCCATAAAAAAAACCCTCAATGAGGGTTTTAATTTTTATTGTGGTGTTGATGTTGGTTCAATACCTTCATTAAGAGGATCTCCTCCTCCACCATTACCTGAACAATCGATTAGACCGACATTAGTAACTTCTCCATTAAGATCAATCACTATGTACTGTGGTCCTAACACTTGTGTAGAATCTGCATTTTGTTGTTGACTTACAAAGTGATATCTCGATGCATTACCCGGATATGGATTACCAAAACTATTGTAAACCGTAGTACCTAACAATCCGCTGATACTTGATGCACTTGATGTTATTAATGTACTCGCCAAGAAACTTTCACAGAAATCACTTATTGCGAATCTCGCTGTTGATATGTAGAAGTTATTTTGTGCTGCTGTTTGTGTAGGTGCAGGTGTTTCTTGTGGCGTGTTCGTTGGTGCCGGAGTAGTTCCTGTCGAACATGGACCTTCAGCCGTAACATTTGTTGTACCATATTGTGTAGATACCGTACCTGTTTGTGCACAGAACGTACCGTATCCTCCCGGAGGGAAACTAAATGATGTTGGATTACCACTACAATCCGTGTAACTTATCGTTCTATCAGGATCACCGAACGATGCTGAATCGTCGTAACTATATTCCGTACATGATACCGCCGCTGTTGGAGATGCGGTTGGGTTAGGGGTTGGTTGTGGTGTGGATGTAGGTCCTACTCCACCACCTGATGTACAATCACCCTCTAATGTTATGTTAGTTGTACCATATTGTGCGGATGCCGATCCTTGTTCTGCACAGAACGTACCGTATCCTCCCGGAGGGAAAGTAAATGATTGTGAGACACCATCACAATCATTGTAGTATATTCGTCTGTCAGTATCACCAAACGATGCTGAATCGTCGTAACTATATTCCACACACGTAATTGCTGCGGTTGGTGTTGGTGTTTCGGTTGGTTCAAGAGTTGGTGTTGCTGTTGGTGGTATCCACACACATGGTGCTGTTGTACATACACCTCCTTGTGGTAATAAATTCACATCAACAGGGAATACCGATGTTGTATTACTAAATGAATCCCAATATTGAGGTGTGATTGTTGAACACACACCGAAGATTTGTGATGTACCCGTGTCATACGACATCATCTGATTAAACGTGGATTGTTCTATACCATTCACAGGGTGGTTCCATTGTAGACCGAATCTTTCACTATCCATTGGTGCATCATTATCTACTTCAACAAATTCACAATATCCGACAGGTGTTAATGTTGGTGTTGATGTTGCGGTTGGTGTTGGTGTTTCGGTTGGTTCAGGGTTAAACACACAATCAGTGTCTTGAGTACAAACACCACCATTACCTAAATCTACTGTTAATACTCCATCAATAGGTGTTGTTGTATTATTTTGTTGATCCCAAACACTTGGGAATAACGTACTACATACAGAAACAACATATCCTTGACTGTTGTTGTAGGTATAAGGAACGCTAAGCATGCTACCAAACACTTGATCAGTTAATCCATTTTCAGGATTATTCCATCTAAGACCTGTTCTTGACCCATCAACTTCGGGTGAAACCCAAATGTTGAAACACGTACCGCTTATTTGTTCGGTTGGTGAGGGTGTCGGTGTTGGTGGTAGTGTTATAGTTGGACTCGGAGTTGGTGTTGGTGTATCCGCAGTTGGGCTTGGTGTTGGTGTTAATGTTTCAGTTAACGATGGTGTTGGTGTTGGTGTATCCGCAGTTGGACTCGGAGTTGGTGTTGGTGTATCCGCAGTCGGGCTTGGTGTTGGTGTTAATGTTTCAGTTAACGATGGTGTTGGTGTTGGATCATTAGTTGCGGTTGGGAACGGTGTTGATGTTGGGTTCGCAGTTAACGGATATTCAACAAAATATGTTGGACAATCCGATTGTACTAATGGGTTGGTATTAACTAAAAAGACACTCGTGGCATTATCAGGTACACTAACTAAAACACCATTTTGAACCTGTGTTAATGTTAGGTTTTCCGCCAAATCCGAGGTACCGTATATGGTAGCAATGTTATTACTATCAATTGATGTGTGATAAATCGTGTATGGTCCTGAGTTCGTTCCTGATGTTAACGTGACCGTAAAATGTCTTGCCATGTTCTTTTTTTTTATATACTTTATAAATATCGTAGAATTACAAAATGTCCTGATTTAAACAGGATCATCGAAAAATTCTTCTATTGTCCCCACTAATTCACAATCCAATGTTGCCGTTGGACTTGGTGTTGGTGGTAGTGTTGATGTTAAGGTCGGGCTCGGAGTAGGTTCATTAAACTCAACTACCGAAATAATCATATCACAATCTGTCTGTTCTACAACTGAGATAGTCATATCACAATCAGTTTGTTCTACAACTGAGATAGTCATGTCACAATCTGTCTGTTCTACAACTGAGATGGTCATAGTACAGTCTAATGCGAACATTTCGACGACAGAGATTCCAATATTACAATCTAAAGGTGGTGGTGTTGGGTTTGGTGGACATTGTTCACAATCAATATTTAATAATTGTACCTGAAATCCACCCTGTTTTTTAGGATTTTCCGATGGTGGTGGATCAATATGTCCATCACAGTGTTCGACAAAAACGTAAAGTGGTCCCGTGTAACTACCTCCGTCCCAAGTATGTGGTAAACTGTGTGTTCCTAATACATTGGCATTATCTATATTATATGTCGTACCCGTATATATGTTGTATTGATCACATACACCGTTATCATATAGATTTGTAATGGTAATTAGTACACCCATGAGTTTTTACTTCTTATTATAAATACTTTGTTAGAAGGATTACTTTAAATAAAAAAACCCACCGAAGTGGGTTTTTTAATATAGTTGTTGTTTTTATTATAATTCGTTATCACACGTTCCTCCAACCTCATTGATTGTAGAATCCGCGGGGGAGAGGACATCTTGTGAGAATGAATAGATTGTACTTTGGTATATGGAATTACCCGCATTAGCGGTAATATTATCACCTGCAACAGGATTTGGTGTTCCTCCTTTTTGAATCCAATCAGCATTTGAGATAATAACAAATTCTGGCGATTCACCATTGAAGCTGGTACATTTTTGGAATTGGTGATTGGTTTCAGGGTTAGGGTTATCTCCCACTGTTGGTGACGGTGTAGGTCCGGGAGTATCTCCCTCACAATTATCTAATCCCGTCCACGGAACTGAGTTAGGACATGTTCCTGTTGATGTTACAGTACCTCCTGAAATGGTATCCGCAACTTGATACGTCACACCATTTATTAGGTCTTGTTTACTTACCCCTGTAGCAATAGTTGTATTTGCTGGGGACCCATTACAATGTATCCCTACGATTGTAAAGTTATCTGCCTCTGTGGTTCCCGTAAATTGGGACTGCATCGTAAATGTTACTTGATATGCCATTTTAATTTATTTTTTTAATCTGTTTATTATAAATATCTCTGTTTTTAGAAATGTTTAGTTTATTATTTATTTGTTATTGGAAACATCTTAAATCGTCACAACCATCCATTAAATCTTGATCCGTAATTATGGCGGTGGCGTCAACACTTAATCCTGTTTCTACGACTTGACCACAGTAAGTTGCCTCATGAGGACAATCAGTACCATACGCGAATTGTACATAATCACCAAGATTGATTCCAAAAGGATTTAGACTTAAAATACCATCCTGACAAATTTCTATACTACTCGCATAATATATTTGGTCTGTAACACAATCTCTAATACTAATGTCTGCAACCATTCCTCCTCCTCCCGGATCCTCAGTAAATGTAGATTGTATTAAACTACTCTCCGTACATCCATTCGCATCTGTGACTATCACATAGTAATAACCTTCCGCAAGGTTACTGAAAGTTTGTGTTGGGTTTGATGCTGTCACACCCGTTATTGTCGCAACTAAGCTACCACCACCAACAGTATATGGTGATGTGGTATCTCTGTAAAGTCTATATGTTTTATTCCATGTACCACCACCCGAGGTAACCGTAATGGATCCGTTCGCACCCGTAACAAATCCCGTTATCAATACTGTGTTCGCCGTTGGTTGTGAAACCACAACACTATACGATTCAGTACAACCTATCATATCCCTCAAATGAACAGTATATGTACCTGATGAAAGGTTTGTATAACTATACGATGTACTTGAGAACCCAATCCATGAACCCGTGTTAAGTCTTACTTCATAATTCTGTGCGGTTCCACCACCATTTGCCCCTGTTGGATTAGATACTAAAATACCTCCGTCGGATCCGTCTGTACACGACACTGAATTCGCATTAATTGTCGCACTCGGAGCCGATTTACTTAAAGTAACGCTACTTGTGGATGATAGACATGAACTTCCGTCTTTAACTCGAATACTATAAGTCCCAACACTTAAAGAACTAAATGAATTAGATGTTTGCCATGTTGACCCACCATTCTTTGAATATTGGTAGGACCCTACACCACCTGATGCTGTCACTTCAATACCACCATCACTACCATCGTGACATGTTGGGTCTGATTTAGTTGTGGTAAAAGTAACCGCCGCTGGTTGTGTTATTGTTTTACTATAGGACCTTGTACAACCATCAGTGTCTTTAACAGTGATTGTATATGTTCCCGACGATAAATTTGAATAGGTTTTAGGGAATGTTGTTGTATAACTACCACTACCTAATTTAACACTATAAGGTACTCCATTACCCCCACTTGGGTTAGAAACCGTGATTGATCCATCAGATCCACCGTTACATGTTACATTTGATTGGGTTACAGTCGCCGCAACCGCACTTTTAGAAAGAGTAACAGTTCGGGATGCGGTACAACCATTCTCATCTGTAGCAATTAAAGTATATGACCCTTCACTTAAGTTTGTGTGTGATAATGAAGTAGTTGCTGACCCATTTAAAGTATATGTCTTACTACCCGTACCACCGCCAACTGTAAAAGTTATGGATCCATCAGATCCACCATCACATGTTGGATCGGTATGACTATCAGAAATTGTTATTGCCGATGGTTGTGATATGGTGACTGAGTATGATCTCTCACAACCGTCCTGATCTCTAAGGTAAATAGTATTAACACCAACCTCAACTCCTGTGAAAATTCTTGTGTCACCAACAAATGCAATCCATGAACCTGAATTTAATTTAACCTCATAATTCTGTACAGTACCACCACCATTACCACCGGTGGGGTTCGATACACTTATTGAACCTGTACCACCATTACATAGTGGGTTTGATGATGTAACTGTTGCACTCGGTTTAGATTTACTTAAAGTAAATGATACAGTATCAACACATGCATTGGAATCTTTTACATATCCCGTATATGAACCTACACTCAAATTAGAGAAAGTGGCTGACGTGTAATATGTAGTTCCGTTTATTGAATAGAGTTTTGATCCCGTACCTCCTGTCGACGAAAGAGTAACACTACCGTCACTTCCATCCCAACATGTTGGATGGGTTACACTCGCAGATGCAACTAATGTGGTTGGTTGAGTTATTGTTCTCGTATATGTGGTTGTACATTCCTGACTATCCCTAACACTGAAAGTATAGGTACCCGCACTTAAATTACTAAATGTCTTAGTACTGTTAAATGTGGTCCAAGTTCCTCCTTGCCATTGGTATTGGTATGTTGGTCCATTACCACCCGCAGGTGTCTGTGCTGTTAAACTACCGTTTGACCCACCGTTACAGGATACATTAGATGTTGATATACTTGAAGTTACCTGTGATTTAGATAGTGTTCTCGATGTAGTTCCTGTACATCCATTACCATCTCTAATTGTAATTGTATATGATCCCGTACTTAAGTTTGAGAATGTGTTTGATGTTTGGTAACTACCACTATTTAATTTGTATTCATATGTTCCATTACCTCCACTTGCATTAACAGTAATACTACCATCAGTACTATCATGACATAACGGATTAGAATATGTTGTTGTCGCAGTAACGGCATTTGGTTGTGTTAATGTACGATCGTATATCGTCTCACATCCGTTACCGTCTTTGACTGTAATTCTATAAGAACCTGCGGTTAAGTTTTCATGTGTGACACTTTCTTCTGATGTTAAGGGTTGGTATTCTCCCCCACCTAATTTAACTTCATAATCCGCACCTGTTCCACCCGCTGGGTTTGATATAACAATAGAACCGTCTGATCCGCCGTTACATGTAATATGTGTTAAAGTAATAGTTGCACTAACCGCAACTTTACTAATGTTGACCGAAACACTGTCAGTACACCCATTAGCATCACGAACAAAAATTCCGTAAGTCCCTTGAGAAAGGTTTGAGAATGTACCTGAGGATTGGTAATTTATAAGGTCTTTCGTATATTCATATGGTGATGTACCACCTGTCGCGGATACTGTGATTTCACCATCAGTACTATTATGACAGGTAGGGTATGTTTTAGATGATTCTGTTACATTCAATACGTTTGGTTGTGTCACAACCGTTGTGAATGCATATTCACATCCATTTGAATCTTTTACATAAACAGTTTTAGTTCCCGCAGATAAGTTTGAATATGTTTTAGGGAATGTTGGGCTCTCGTAAGTACCTCCTGTACCTAACTTAACTTCATATCCACCACTACCTCCTGTTGGTTGTGCAACTGTTACTGATCCGTCACCCGAACCATTACATGTTAGGTTGGTTTTTGTTAAAGTCGTTGTAACAACAGTTCTATTTAGTGTTTTAGAAACTGATTTTAAACATCCATTTTCATCTCTGACCCTAATTGTATATGTCCCATTAGGTAAACCTTCAAATACATTTTCGCTTTGCCAATTAACAAGGTCTTTTGAATATTCTAATTCTCCCGTACCACCACTCGCAGAAACCGTTATAGATCCGTCGGAGTCGGAGTTACATGTTGGTAGTGTAAAGTCTTGTATTGATATAGTAACCAATGATGGTTCTGATATCGTACCGTCTACTGTTCCAACCTCATCATTAGAATCTTTAATGTAAACCGTATAATCACCCGCAGGTCTGCTAAATGATGTGGATGTCTGATAATTAACCCCATCTAATGAATATCTGTAAGGTGAATCCCCACCTGTTTGTGTTGCAACTGCGATTGTACCGTTTCCACCATTACAAAGTGGATCCGTAATAGTTAAAGTACCTGAAACAGTGATGTTTGTAATGGATATACTAACAATTTCCTCTCTATATAAACCACCTTGGTCAGTAGATCTCACCCTGATTGAGTAAGAAGATTTTGTTTCGTAATCAAAAACTTCATTGCTTTTAAGTACCGCTCCGTCTAAATAGAAACTATCATTATCACCTGAACCCGTTCCATTTACTAATGTATAAGTAAAGGTATTACTCGAATCGGGATCCGTAGTTGAGAATGTACCGACCGTTGATCCCGTTGGGGTATTTTCATCAATGGATGAGTTAGATAGTGTTATATCGGTTGGTGTTTCATTAACATCCAAGACCGTTATTGTAAATGTGTCTGTGTATGTGTTGTTACCACTGTCCGTTACAGTAACCTCTATTGTGTACGATGATTTTGATTCATAATTGAATACTACCGCATTTTTTAAGACACCCGCATTTGTTAACGTAAATGATGAATTATCATTACCCGTACCCGTCAATGCATATGTAAATGTCTCACCAAAATCAACATCTAATCCCGTAAAAGTACCAATTGTACTACCTGTTGGTTTGTTTTCTTGTAATGTATTGTTACTTAATGTTAAACCATATGGTGTCTCATTCTGATTTAATACAGTAACATTCATATTTTGTTGATACGATAACCCACCTTGATCTTCAACATCAACCCTAATTTCGTATTGGTATTTAGTTTCATAATCGAAAACAACCGCATTTGAGAGTTCGCCCTCTGTTGTTAAATTAAATGATGAATTATCGAGTTGTCCACTAACTAAAGACCATGTGTGTGTATCACCTTCATTCAAATCGGTAACTGATAAAGTACCGATTGTAGTACCTGTTGCTGTATTTTCTGTTTGTTCTAACGGTGCTGAGGTTATACCTCTTGGTGCGTCATTAATTTCTACATCAACACCGAAGTCACAATTTGGTGTGGGACTTGGAGTCGGTGAGGGTGACGGAGATGGTGAAGGTGATGGACTTGGGGTTGGTGGTGGCGTTGCACTCGGAGTAGGACTCGGTGATGGGCTCGGAGTCGGTGCTGGTGTTGCACTTGGTGATGGGCTCGGAGTCGGTGCTGGTGTTGCACTTGGTGATGGTGTAGGGGTAGGAGTCGCAATATCAGTATCTACACCAAAGTCACAATTCGGTGTCGGAGATGGTGTTGGACTTGGGCTCGGTGATGGGCTTGGTGATGGTGTTGGAGACGGACTTGCCGTTGGATTAGGTGTTGGTTCAGGAGTTGGGGATGGGGATGGTGAGGGTGATGGCGAAGGTGATGGACTTGGACTCGGTGTTGGGGTTGGAGTCGCGGTCGGTCTTGGTGTTGGTAAAATTATTTCGTCATCAATAGAACATGAATCGTTATATAATAATACAATTGTTGCGGTATCAGGAACTGACACCCTAACACCGTTTGTACTTGTTAGGTCTGTATATGTTACTCCTGTCGCATTTTGTCCTGTCGATACCCTTGTGGCAATATTTGATGGACCCACTTGGTCATAGTATATAGTATATAAACTATGTGAGGTTCCTGATGTAATCTTTATGTCAAATATCCTTGCCATTATTAATAATATATACTTTTTATATCGTTTTTTAAATCGTTATACATCCGCAAAAAATTCTGTCGCTCCACCTTCGAATGTACAGTCACATAATATGTGTACATATTGTAATTCCGTCATTGTTGAGTTCCATTCTGTTATCACGAATACCGCGTTATTGTTTGTGTCTATAAATCTTATTCCTGTGTCAAATAGTTTATTAGTTCCATTTGGATTTAATGTTCCAACTGAGTGAGAAACTGAACTAACTTGAGTTCCGACAGGAGTTACGTGTTCACCAATACATGTTGATGATGATCCACCACTATACGTTCTGTAATAGATTGTACATGTTGTATTATCGTACCACCATTCTTTACCCGAAGTACTCACACCATGAGTTTCTGCACAATATCCACCCAAGTCATAAATACCCGATCCACTAATTGTCGATCCCGTACTTATGAAGATATTTTTATAAATCGCCGTACCACATTCAGGTGGACAATCCACTGATGTTGGTGATGGTGTAGGGGTAGGACTTGGCGATGCCGTAGGTGTTGGAGTCGCAATATCCACATCTACCCCAAAGTCACAATTAGGTGTCGGAGATGGTGATGGTGATGGACTCGGAGTCGGGGTAGGGCTCGCAGTTGGGTTTGGAGTACTACTTGGTGTTGGACTCGGTGATGGTGATGGGCTCGGAGTCGGTGAATGACTTGGTGTTGGTGTTGGAGTTGCGATGTCAATATCTACACCGAAATCACAATTAGGTGTTGGTGTTGGTGTTGGGCTCGCAGTTGGGTTTGGAGTACTACTTGGAGTAGGACTTGGCGATGCCGTAGGATCAGGTGTCGTACTTGGAGTAGGACTTGGCGATGGTGATGGGCTCGGAGTAGGTGAATGACTTGGTGTTGGGGTTGGTGTGGCAATATCTACGTCCACCCCAAAGTCACAATTCGGTGTAGGACTTGGGCTTGGTGAAGGTGATGGTGATGGGCTCGGAGACGGACTTGCCGTTGGGTTTGGAGTGCTACTTGGTGTTGGCGATGGACTCGCAGTTGGGTTTGGAGTACTACTTGGAGTAGGACTCGGAGTAGGACTCGGAGATGGTGTAGGAGTTGGTGTTGCAATATCAGTATCTACACCAAAGTCACAATTTGGAGTCACACTTGGAGTTGGACTCGGTGATGGTGAAGGTGATGGGCTTGGTGTTGGTGATGGACTCGCAGTTGGATCAGGTGTCGTACTTGGAGTAGGACTTGCAGTTGGATCAGGTGTACTACTTGGAGTAGGACTTGCAGTAGGTTCAGGTGTACTACTTGGAGTAGGAGTTGGGGTAGGGGTTGCGATATTCACATCCACACCAAAGTCACAATTAGGTGTTGGTGTTGGTGATGGACTCGCAGTTGGATCAGGTGTCGTACTTGGAGTAGGACTTGCCGTTGGGTTAGGGGTTGGTGAATTACTTGGTGTTGGTGTAGGGGTCGCAATATTAACATCTACCCCGAAATCACAATTAGGTGTTGGACTTGGACTTGGCGACGCAGTTGGGTTTGGAGTACTACTTGGAGTTGGACTCGGAGTCGCACTTGGTGACGGTGTA